>Ga0233439_10001730_pt1 | contig 26863 bp, 42 predicted proteins | sample SI_123_September_6_FD_182713 | JGI IMG/M metagenome (GOLD analysis project Ga0233439, IMG submission 182713) | Seawater microbial communities from Saanich Inlet, British Columbia, Canada - SI_123_September2016_100_MG | ecosystem: Environmental > Aquatic > Marine > Inlet | place: Canada: British... | reverse complement strand
TCTTTCTGCTTTTAAATAGTCCAGTATCTCATGTATCTGTCTGCTATCTGCATCATCAAATAAATGACGTCTTATTCCTAATCTATCTGCTTCTGCAAGATCGTTTAAATAATACCTCGTCTGAAAAGCGTCTACCTTCGCAGTATGCTTTAAAAGCATGTCCCTAAGAGGTCCTGATTTAAAAATATCTTTTTGTCGGTCTAATTTTAAAATGCTTTCTTCTAGTTCTAATTTATTCGTAATATCATTATTAAGAACATTAGCAGCAATTTTTCTAACATCTTCATCTGTAGTAACAGAAAGCCCTAGATTAAAAGCACTCATGTTTGAAACTGTGTCGCCTACAAATGCACCCGTAATAATATTACTTAAATGCTTTGTAAAAAATGAACTAGCAAAACTTCTAGGAGTTACAGAAGTCTTAATGTTTACCGTACGTCTACCTACCTTAGATGTAAAACTCGCCGCTTCAAAAAAATCCGCTTCTCTTAAATTAACAGTATGATAAGGCTTAATATAAAACAAATTAGCAACATTATCATTCATATGGTAAGCAGTAGCCTCTGTAATCACAGAACCACCAATCTTACCTCCAGTCTCATAATCCAGAAGCACAGCACTCTTAAGAATATTACCCACATTCTTAAGCTCTGACTCAAATAAAGCCTTGCCCTCTACTACTATATTGCTAGCTTTAAAAAAGTTAGCATCAAATACAGCACCCGGCTTTATTACAACACTACGAGGACCTGCACTACTGTCAAAATCTATACGTACCGGAGCACCAGTAGTATTCATATACATAGATTTAAGAGATTCAATCATCAATAAATATATCCTCGTCGTCACCCTCTTCTATTTGAACACTAGATAAAGCTTCTCTTAGGGCCTGTATCTCAGATAATACCTTAGAGTTGTTTCTGTTTTCACCCATCTTTAACATTAAATCAGCTTTAGACTTTCTAGTCTCCATTAAACGCTCTAACCAACGCTCTCTTCTCCTCTCAAGACGGTCTATCATGTCTACCACAGGATGTAACTTCGTTGTCTCAGCTCGGTCACCATTCTCATTAAAACCTGTGACATCAACCATTAAAAAATCCCTCCCCTCACCCTTTCTGTCTCCATTGCCTAATACAAAAAGACACCGATTCTTATATAAATCTATTAAAGCTAACTCGTTCACTATAGACATCTCTACAGGATTGTTCGGGTCCACATCTAAATATGTAAGATAATCCACTATCTTTTGCTCTACATAAAACTTCTCCATAATACATTCTTTGCCAATAGGATAGTTAGATACCTCTCCCAATATTAACTGACCGTCTAAACCTAATTCCGGAATAGGACACTTCTTCACAAATGGACAACTCTCAGGACCTAAACACGTTAAAGGCGCTGAAGCATGTACCCCCGTTTGTAAACGCTTCACAGACTGCTTAATACGATGTAGCTTCTTAGGAGGGATCCTCTTTAAATACTTGTTGTACTCCTCCTGGTCTAAAGAATTAAAAAATTCTACCTGCCTACTCTCCTTGCTAACATCCACTTTAATAATATCTTTACTCATATATTAAAAACCCCCAGTTTTTTCTTCAATAAATTTATATAAGAATATAACATATAAAAAACAATCATAATAACCCTATTGTCTGTACATCGTTATTCAGATAAACTTTTATCTTTTAATAACTAAAATAGGAACAAGATGACAAACACAGTATACCTTCCAGCTACAAAAATATATTCCACGGCTAGACAATGGAATTTAAAACAACTATGGGAAGCATCCGAAAACCTACAAGTAAAAACAATACAAGTCTCAAAGTTGTGGGAATCAAGATATAAAAATGTTTGGTGCTGGCAACATGAAGAAGAAATACTCAATAACGAATTCTTCTTACATCATATGGAAAGAGTACTAAACGCTGATCTGAACTATCCCATCATACTCTCAGAAGAAAATTATATCTTTGATGGAGTACATAGACTCATGAAAGCTAAACATTTAAACTTGGAATATATACAGTGTAAACAATTCAAAAAGGACCCAATACCTATATGCTAAGAAATATAATCAATAAATCAGATATACATGATATCAATATAGAAATAGCCGCTTACCAACGTATGATAAACTTCTATGAAAATTATGATGCCAAACCTGAAAATCAGGACTATGTCGCAAACCGATTAAAGTTCTTATACGGAATACAAAGCGAATACCTAATCGCTAGAGATATATCACAAGAAAATGCAAAAAAATCCCTATAGTGATATATAAAATTTCCTAATAAAAATTTACTTAGAACCCTTTTAAAACAGACCGATTCTTTCGTATAAAAAGGGGGGAGGGTGTCTTAAAAGGAAAAGCCTTATAAAATTTATATATAGGAGATAAAAGCAAAAAGGTTTCTATAAGCGGGGTACAAAAACATAAAAAATATATTGGGGGGTAGTAATATATATATATCTATCAGAATGTTTTTGTTTCTTGCCCACCCCCTGTTACTTGCCTTGCTTTAGTGGAGACTCATGTTCATTCCGTGCATCTGCCAAGGTGCCGAGTCTCTACGGCAGTTTCTTTTAGGAGAAATATCATGGCAAAGCAAACTTATTGGGCACAAAACTTTGGTCCCCTTTTCAATCCTCTTGAGGGGGTTGATTGGAAAGCCTTCGGATCTTCCTCTTCGGAGGAGGTTGAAGAGGCGATAGCCAAGGTCCTTGAGGCCTGTGTCGACGCTAGATACTCTTACGAGTTAAAGGTGAAGCAGCATGGCAAATGGATCTGTGTGGATCTAAGTGCTAAGCTTCATTGGTGGGCTCTTGAGGATGACCTCTTTGATGAGGTCTCCTGCTTCGTCCAGGAATGGACGAAATGCTCTATTGAAGAGTATAAAGCGTTTAAGAATTAAAAAAAGAGACTCAAGGAAGAGTCTCTTTTTTTTATTTGCCTGTCTTTGGTGAGGTTCATGATTACTCAGACCACGCACCTAGCCAGTGCTGAGCCTTGTGGTCAATGCCCTGAAAGAGGTGTTATTATGGCCGAGTTAAGAGACCGCCCTGCCCGAAAGGGTAAGCGGTGGGTAGTGGTGAAAAAAATCAAATGGGTTTATCCCCCATGGGATTTTCGTGACCGTAGACCTTACCTCGTCAGTTACAAGGTTGAGGTCTTCGTGACCGTAGACCTTAAAGCTGATTTCCCTCCTATCGAGTGGGATCTTTGATCTAACACTCGATAGGCAAAGCAGTTAAGCTTCTGCTGATCAAAAAGCCATTGTTGCCTAAAAGGAAGAGAGTCCACGCTATCGCTCTCTTCCTTTTTTTATTTGCCTGTCTTTAGCGGAGTTGTATCCTAGTTAGCCAGGTACTTCTTCGTTAAAACTTTTGGCTTTATTTTATAATATAGCAGTTTACTGCTATCACTTGTCCTGTAGGACATTAAACTGCATGGAGTTCGTTATGAGCTTTACTCAGAAGTATTGTACTTGGTTGCTGATTGCCTTAACAGTCTTCGTCGTGCTGAAGGAAGCCTCTTCTGGTTCTTCAGTCTCGACAGAGGCTGAAGAAACTCTTTGCCAGGTATCTGGTGAGACTTTCCTGGTTGATTGTGAGTCTTTACGCATTAAGTAAAGGCCGCAATCAACCCTCCTAAGTATGAGGGTAATAAACTACTTATAAAGAAGAGAGGTTTATCTTAGGATAGCCTCTTTTTTTATTTCCTACTTTAACTTTCCTTTCTTTAGTGGAGATGTCGTTATTTTAACTCGCAGTTCTTTGTCGCTCACGAAGATAGATTCTCTGCTGCAGCCACATGTATGTGGCAAACCTTTAAGGAGGATATTATGAGTAAAGGTACAAAACTGTTATTAAGATTAGAAGATATTCTAAAAGAGATTCAATTATATGAGATAGAAACAGAGACGCCAGTTTCTGATTTTACCTCACCAATTGAGACTCTTTCGAAGTCTCTATCTACTTGCGATAGCAAAGCTGAACAAATTGCTTTGGAAAAAGCTGAAGCTGACAAAGCTGCCCGTGAGGCAGTGGAAGCAGCCGAAGCCGAGGCCGAGGTTAATTTCGTTCAGTATCTTAATGACAATGGTTTTGTTGGGTTCGCCCAAAAAGGAGGTAAGGTTGCTTGTCTCCTTGAGGCGACACTCAAAAAAGCTGCAGTACAGGAAGCGTATGAGAAGTTTGGTATTTTGCAATGTCAAGCTATCGATACAGCTTTCGACGAAACTGCATTCAACGACCAATTGCTAAACTTTGAGACATGTGGTGATAACAGATATTGTCTCGTAGTATATCTTAATCTCAAGGGTGAAACCTTGAGATTGGAGAAGTTTGGCGGAAGAGAAGTTGGTACTCACTTTTCAAAGTAAACCAAACTTTTTCAGTGGTTCGTTGATTGACTAAAAAGGAGACTCAAGGAAGAGTCTCCTTTTTTTTATTTAGCTTTAGCTTTTTTTATTTACCTGTCTTTAGTGGAGAGCCGACCTCCATTATCAAAGTCAGGGTTGGCAATAGTGCAAGACCTCTGTGGAGTACCGTGTGTACACATAGTACTCTTGGCTTTTGTTAAGGGACAATAGTCCTGCGGGTATCTGCAGATACTAAAGCAGGTGAGTCTATTCACTTCGGTGTCTAAAACTTGCAATTGCCTCGAAAACCACAGGTTGGATCGAGCTGAGCCGTGTTGTTGTATAATAGTGATAGCCTTTACAGGCATTTGTAGTTACAGCGGATACATATTTTTGTGTACGATGAGACGTTATAAGACGATTCATACGCCGAACATAGTACTGCTATCTATGACTACAGCCAGTTACAGCTATTGCTAAATTATATTTACAATGACACGGTCCTGCCAGCGCACTTTAGGTTTAGCACGTTTTCCACAAAGAACGGCACAGTCAGTGCAAGAGGTTACTCTTGTGTATGTAAAGCTGACATTTGAGGTTTATTTATTAGTACGGTTTCTTCCTTCAACAAAAATGAAACCGGACCTTGGAAAGAAAACAATTAACAACCAAGTGAAAAAAACACCTGTAACCCCCTTACTCATTCAAGGAGAAATACAATGAGTAACAACGAATTGAGTGTTGAGCAGAAAGTACAAATCTGCATCAACTTGATCAACAGCGGTGCTTCTGTTAGCACTGCTCGCTATGCAGCTAAACGCTACGGCGTCAAGTTGCAATTTAATCAAAAAATGCGACAAAAACAAAAAGTCGCAAATAAACAAGCTACGGTTTCCTTGTGCTTAGCAAAAGGAAATTCACAGGAGTGGCTCGACCTAAAAGAGTCACATAACAAAAAAAGTAAAGAGGAAAAGAAGCAGTACAGAAGAAGCTCTTTGCTCTTTTCTAAATATATTTCAAAGAAATTATCCCTACACTTCTTAAAGTGTGAAGACCTAGAAGGTTTGAGGGATTATATTGTTATTAACAATATAAAAACAAATTGCTTTGTCGGGAATGTACTCGATAAATTGAAGAAAGTTGAAAACTATGGTTTTATACAAGCTATATTATTAACAAAAAAAGCAATAAGAAAAGCAGAAATAACCAATTTGAAAGCAGTCAACAAGGCTGCAGCCAACATGGTTAAAGTAAACTATAAAATACCTTCCATAGCGGACCTGAGAATAAAAAAAGCTATGGTGCAAGCGGAAAAACAAATTTCCGCCTGGAATGAAATCGAAAATAATGAACTTACGGCAAAGCAAAAAAGACTTAAGTCAAATTTCTTTGCTAAACTTGAATCATTTGCAAACATGATTCAAAACAACGCTTGGGAGTCCCTAGTTGCTGCAACTGGCGAAGCTCGCCAAGTTGTTCTTAATATGGCTAAGCTCCTAAACGACTGCGGAATCATATCCGCTTGGAGCTTAATCTAAGATGAAAGATATACAGAACATGCTGATGAAGAACTTCTGGCAACAAGTAGAAGCAGTGTGGGAAGAGCATATTCCACTACACAGAATTCATCAAACGATCAAAGACGTTGAAATCAAAGAAGAGGGTTGGGAATATCACCTGCCACTCGTTCGAGATTTAATGATGTCTAAAATTGGGTTCAGCCCTTATGCCTTCGTCGTCAACTCTAATGGTGACGTTAAACAAGGCTGGCTAGACTTGAGAAACAACATTTCCAATGCTGATTGGGGGCAAGCTTCTTCTTTTGAAGAGTTTATTTTCAATCAATCTGTTCAAAAATATTGGCGGGAATTTCACTCCTTAGAAATAAGAAGTAAACCTATTGTAACGCCAGTAGATGGTGGCTTTAGATTCCAACTTGAAGAATTGGTTGGAGTTATTTTGTATGACTGCTTTCTCGAAGGCTCTGACTTTGGGGATTGTGAAGTGGACTACACTTCGGAAGAAATAGATAAATTAAAGCATCTTGCACTTCTTAAGGAGGGTCGCTCATATAAGCATGAGTATAACACCCAAGAAGAGCAAAGTCTCGCTACTTATAAAGAGTGGCTGAAAAGGGAGTTGGTTTGGCACGATGATGAAACCCACCATGGCGAACTAATGGAAAGGTTCAAGGCCACTACCAACTTCAGTCACACTGTGGCTGCAATTTTAGCTACTATTCAAAGTGGCTATATCCCCAATTATTTGGACAAACTGGTTAGCTCTCAGCTATTCAAAGAGCTTTACGAGCATTGTGAATTTTGGCGTGGCTGGTTCCACCCAGAGGATGAAGGTTAAATAAGTTGAAATCTCAAGATATTAAACAGACTATAGGTGCTTTGCTATTAATAGCTGCATTTTTAGGCACTCTCGCATTGCTTATAGCTGCTACTGACACCTATTTTCATCCTCATGGGTATGGATACATTTGCAAAGCTTACAAAGGGGGTGAATCTGGCTTGTATACCAGTACTTACCGCCGTAAGTATAGGTTCAAGATACAGGGTGAAAAGGTCACTAAGGCTGAATTTTACTCATGTACTAAGGTTGATCTCCCTAACAATGGAAGTGAAGACTCGTTTATCAAGCTTGTTTTTATCAACATCAAGAGGGGTACATTTTTAAAATGATGTTTCTTGGTATAGCCTTGTTAGTAGGCTCTTTAGGAGTCATCCCACTTATGTATGCCGCTTTTTACTGCGTATGCAGTGCTTTTAGGAGTCTAACATGTTAGATATACATAATAAATTAAAGTATCGGGTCCTTTCTGAGGGTCTAGACTTAAATACTATTCCTAGACATGAACTATTGCATCTTTTCAAAAAAAGAGATCAAGCAATAGAAGAGGTTGTGGATTCTATGATCCTAAAATTGCTGCTAGGGCTAGAAGGTATAAGTTATTCTCAATATTCTCATTCCCTTCTTGAAAGGGGTGAGCCTCACCACTTCATTCTCCACAAGAAGGGCCCTCATGGCAGTCCTTATAAGGAGCGGCTTAAATACTCGCAGGAAGAATTGGCAAAATTATATCCTTTGGATCTTTTCGTCGCTGCGTGGAAAAAGTCTGATTACAAGCTAATGGAGGGTATCAAGAACTCACCATTGGTGCGAAGCGTATGTGTCTATCTTTACGATATAGAGCTTCTTGAAGAGGAAATTCAAAGGAGTCTTGTATGAATCCCGGCGTAAGTGGCCCTTGGGCTGTCCCAGGATTTTTACTCTCTATGTTGATTATACATAGTATTAGAGACCTGTACGGATGCGACCCATACGATGCCTTCTTAAGGTGGGATTGTATCATTTCAATTGTATTTGGATGGGGTTTTGCCCTGTTCATGGAACAAACACAACATTAACTGTAAAGGAATAAACATGATTGACTATCGTGACTATCGATCCAAACTACTCTATTGGAGTGATTTGTTTGGGTGGAAATATGGTTGCTCAGCAAAATATCGCTGGGAGGGTACATTAAAGGTTGCAAAGCCTAATGTAACTCCCTCCGAATATGATATAGACTATCATATTAATATTACCTGCCTCGTATTTGGCAGGATCATTAAGTACCTTGAGGTGGACGATCAACAAGAATTAGTTGACATTCTTCGAGAAAAAGGCTTGGCAGACCCATTCTTGAAGTACTCGGATGGAGATTTGGAAAACTACTTCGATGAGTATGAAGCTAAACTCTTTGGAGAGGATGGCTTGGCGTTTCAAACCAAGTCTGACCTACTAAGAAACAACCTAACTAAATACTTCAATAAGATGAAAGCTGAGGTATTCAAGCTTCGGAAGAAGATTGGTCGTAACAGGTCTAGGCTTGAAGACCTAAGCAGAAAACTGCATAAGCTTGACGGCTGTATGCAACAGCGATCTAAGTGGCTCGGCGATTTCAGTCAACTTGTTAAAGCATGTAATAAGGACGTAGCATATGAGTATGCCAATCCAGAGTATTTGAATTTGTGCAACAGGCTGATTGCCAACGCAATTTTACTGCGTGGTATCAACCAAGCCGCAAGAAGTCATATCAGTTACGACTGGAAGTCGGTTTTGCGAATGGTAATCTCTCAGCTCCCTGGAGTTGAAGGGAAGTTCGCAATTAACTTTGAAGACTCACAGCGTGGGGAGTCTGAAAGCATCATTGCTATAATTGCAAAGGCATACAACATGCCTGAATTGACTCAGCAACTAAAGGGGTTCGACCTTACCATTGACCTTGACGACAAAAGAAACTTTGAGGCTTGGAAAATGTTGGCTCAAGTCTTTGCTGTCAATAATCTAGTACCTATTACTAATAACGGCTCTAAAGGTTTGATTAGCTTTAGAGATCAGGATGGTAATTTGTCTAGCATTTGTCGTATGTTGGATGCTATGGCTGAGGATATAAGTTCAGCTGCAGTTTACCTATTAGGTTTAATTAATGGTTCTAATGAGAATGTACTTGGTGTTAAGTCAAGCATGCATGAACCATTAAATGGCGTAGACAGTAATGGCCGCAAGATTGTTACTGTCGTGTATGATAGTAACAGAACCGATCTATTACAAGATCCTGATGGTTCTGGTGCTACAAACTTCGTGGCTCATGAGAACATAGGTCAGACTCGTTTCTGGATGATAAAAGAAACTGATGATGGCTTGAAAGGATTGTTTGCAAAGGGTGAGCAGTTTAACGCTAAGTTCACTGTTGTACCTAGTGACAAAAACAACCTCAAAGTATTCTCTGTTAATCACTTGGAGAATCTTGCTACGTTGTCTAAACAAGAAGTTCTTGAGCTAGGCTACACTAAGGAAGAGTATTCTATTCTCGAAAACTGCTGTGATTTCTGGAATCCAACAGATCCATATGCAGTTAGTAGAGACCAAACTCTCTACTCGAAGCTAGTCTTCAATCGCCACTTCTGGCAACATGACAGCTCTACCATCCAAGAAAAGGTAGATGCTAGATTGCGATGCTGGCATGACTTATTCACCAAAGACACCTCTTTACCGTGGGTTGTTGGCTTAGAGCTTGGTCAGGTAAAATGCCGAGCTAAGAATGAGTTTAATCATATTGCTAAAACTCAAATCAATGACATTAAGAAAGCTTTGAAAGCTTCTGCTCATGGTGTCGTTGAGCTTGATGGTGATTTGTTTGGTTGTGTAATCATCAAGTCGCCTAGCGACAAAATTAGCAAAACTAGCCTGAACTTCCAACCTATGTCTTTACTTGTTAGTAAGTATTGCCGAGGTATGAGTATGGAACAGGTGTGGGCAAACTACTGTCTGCATACTGACGAAATGTTGAAGTCGTTTTCGACTAATACGTTCAGCGAAGATCAGCAAGCGAGGTTCGATAAGTTTATCACCTATCTTAATCTTAAAGATACGACCTTCCATGAGAATGGTAAAGTTCTTCTGAAGAACTTCAAAGCGAGTCTTTGGAGATGGTTTACCAACTTCAATAAAACAACACAGCCGACTCGAAGAGTGCTTATGCACAAAATGAGTTATCGTGGCTTTTGTATTGTCGACGATAAGTTTGACTTCAAAGTCGGTAAGGTTGCACAGCAACGTGGTCCACTGATTAGCCCATTAGCCTTGCAAGCTAATGTCTATCTCAATCGTCGTATTGCTTGCGATTTGCTTCAGAAAATTAAGACATCATTTCAATCTGAAACGAAGAGAGCTAGAGAGGATGCTCTTGAGCAGATTGCTATGATCAAGGAGAGGATTGCTTTTCGGAATGATATCCATAATGTTACCGATGAAATGGTTGTCACACTGCTTGAAGAAGTTATTAGCATATCGACTGTAGTTGATATTACTGATGCTCTAGTATTGATGCATCCTAAAGATGTGGAAGACATGCAGGGCGACGACGATGGAGATACGGTTACAGTTGACCGTGACGAAGAAGTTGTTGCCATGTTCGCTGCTACGGAAATCTTCTGGAAAGATTTCTTTGCAAAGAATGGCATTGGAACTATTGAACTTGAGATGCCTAAAGGGGCTCAAGTCAAATTCAGCGTAGGTTGCCGCTACCTGCTTGAGATGGTACGCAATCACGGTACTGGTGTTTCTCCACTTACCCAAGAAGAGCTTCAGGCAATTAATGAATATGGTATTGAGTGTCCTGAAGTTGCTAAGTATTTTGGAATCACTGGAACCAAGATCCCAAATGTTCTTGGTTTGAGCTTTGCTGAGTTGCATGAATTAGATACTTATACTGATGGTCTATTTATGAAACCGGAGAACTTTGCGATGATTGCCTGTAAGATGGGATCTAATCCTGCAGGTCCGATTGGAGCTGCTTCCAACTGTGCGCCTGACCTTATGATCAAAGCACTCGCCAAGGTAGATGAGAATGGAGTACTGACAAAAGAAGGCCGATTTATCTTTGAGGGGTACAAGAACAGTGCGTCTCAAGTACAGATAAGCATTGACTTTGCTAAGCGAATAGAAAAGATAATCAACAGCTTCCTCGTAGGTACCAAAGATTACCCTGATTTCGCTACACAGCTCCAAGTAGAAGATATTGTTGACTTCTTGGTTGTCAATACTGCACCTACTCTTGAGTTGCTCAGAATTAAGTCTGAAGAGTTGATAATGGACAAAACTATTCGTGTGTTTACACATGAGTCTGCACCATCAATCACAAGTTACGACTCGTGGTTGAGAGATGCGGATCCGTATCAAGTCTACTTCTTGACTCCTGAGGACTTGAAGACTTTGCGCAAATTTAAGTCTGAGCTATTCCAACTTAAGTTTAACAAAGTTAACCTTAGAGATAAGGATAATTATTGTTTTGACTTTGACTCGATCTATGCCTTTGCTGGCTTTGCATTGAGCGTAGCGTTTCCAGGTATGGAACCTGCTGTCTGGAAGACTTCAATGGATGAGATTCTTGGCGAGAAGTTTGAAGCAGTTAAAGAATCTTTTGCAGTAAGCACTCCTAACAGTGCTTTGGTTGAGAATGCTATGTGCTTCTTAACCTATTATAAGGACTCTAGCTTGATGAAAGAGCTACTTCAAGTAACGCCTGGCTTTGTTGATTTTGCTAAGCAAAGTGATATTGGGCGTGATCTCGATCATCTCTACCCAAGAGTTTCTGTGGCTATTGCGAAGTTCTTCGCTGAAGAGTACAGTTTTACCAAGAAAGTAGCATCGCCTCGCAAGGTCTTGAATGCTTTGTTTGACGCTTATGGCATTAATGATACTGATGCAGGTATTCTGAAAGCTGGTGGCGTTGTAACTTATGGGGAGTTGCAGATTGGTATTGCTGATATCATCATTTCTATTGCGAGAAACGATGAGTCGTATCAGAACCAAGATGTTCCTCAAACAGCATGGCAAATGTTGCTTGACGAGTACCTCAACCCTGAAGAAGATTCAGATCTCTTCAAGGCTATTGTACCTTATGGTACAGCTAATGCTATTCAGAATATAGGATTCCTGAATACACTTCCTGTGAATGGTAACAATAGGAGTATGGCTTCTTCTCCAAAGAGAATCTTGGATTATTTTGGTGCTAAGTTTCAAGTTAAGCTGAGTGAGAGTGGGTTCGTTACAGAAACTGAAACAGGTTTCAGGTGGACTTCTCCTCAAGCTATATTCTCTACTGCTAGCATGGCAATGAGAAAACTTAAGAGTCAAAGCTTAAGTAGCTTTGCTGAAGTGATTACTTCAGACAAGCTGTTTGGATTGGTTCTTAAAGAAGTTGAGGAAAACCCCTTTACTGCAGTTGATGCAGTGCTTTCTGCTGTCAAAGCTGCTTATCGCAAGTATGACGATATCATTAAGTATCTAAGTGTACTTGGTAAGATGGCAGTTGCTCCAGTGTGCCCTTTCATCGGCAAAAGATATCAGAAGATAGAGGGTAAGTTTACTGACCCTCAAACAAATGCTGTTTTCTGTGGCATGTCAATTCATCAAATTGGTCATAGTGCAAATCTCTTTGCAACGCCATTAGATCCAGTCAATGTACTCAATACACTGAGTAGCGATGTTTTTGTTTACGCCCCTCAATACAATAGAATTTCTCAGTGGCAAGCGGTTAAGTTTATGAGTGAAGAAGGTCATTATGTTAAAAGCTTCAGTTACTTTGGCAATAGTAGCTGGAAAGATCCTAAGACTGTTTGGCTAATGGATCAATTCCAAAACAATATGCTTACTTTGAACAACTCAACTATTGAAGTTGAAGCACCTAGGAATGGGAATCAAAAACATATACTTGCGTATATTAGCGAAATGAACTTTCTCAAGGCGATTGGCTTGAAAGATGACAGAGCGTTCAAAGTTTTGCTCAAAAAGAACAAACAAGGTGAGGCTTACTACAATGAGTCTGCTTTGCAGAGTAAACTCGTTTTACAACCCACAGGTCTTTCTACCAGGGTAGTTTGGTGTGACCCTGAGGTCTTAAAACCTTACTTCTACAGTAATGTGTCTTGGATAATTTACTCAGTTACTCTGAGAAACAAGCATGTAGAAAATATGTCTAAGCTTGCTCAAATACTTGATCAAGAGCTTAAGTCTTATGGTCTTAAAACAGAAGAGTCTGACTTCAAGTTTCTTAAGGTATTGGGTAAGAAATTTTATAGTACTCAAAGAATAATTGGGTACTTCTGTAAACAACTTGCGTTCAACAAATAAAGGAGAATAAAATGCAAGTAACTGTAAACAAGAACGAGATGTTGAGTCTCGTAGAGAATATTATAATGAGATCAATTAAAAAAGCTCATTCCGTCGCAGAGGCATCAATAGAAACTGCTCACTCATTGCATGATGCAATGAGAAAGCTAAGACAAAGTTCTTATTCGGAGCTAGTCTTTATTCCACAAGCCCACACTGAAGTTTTTGATCCTGAATTTCTCAACCAACTCAAAGTTATTAAATGGGATTATGCAAATGCCTATTGGGCTGATTCAGAAGGCATTGCCGTTTACTTCAAGGGACCAGGCAAGTTTATGGAAAGAATATCTGAGTTGGCAACTTGGAATATTATTTCGAATAATAATGTTGTAAATTGGGATCTGAACTCAGAACTTTTACCTGAGTGCCAAGTTCCCAATCAACTTCTATCTGCCCAAAAGTTGGCTGCTCGAAAAATAATTTCTAATTATTCATTCATTTGGGGCCCTCCTGGTACCGGAAAAACTTTCACTAGCGCATTAATCATTAATAAGCTTATCACTGATGATTGTAAAGTCTTAGTGACATCGACAGCAAACAAGGCTGTCGATGAAATTATGGACCAACTTGTAAGCTTCAACCCTGCTTGTGATAATAGAGTTTCAAGATATGGTGGTGCTCGAATCGAGACAGACAAGAGATTTGAGATCCCTCGTCTGCAGGAGCAAAAACTTACTTCTAGAAATCCCTCTAGAGAATCTGAATTGATCGAGTTAGAGTTAACAAATGCTACTGCTATATTTGCGAACACTATGGCAGTGCAATGTTACCCAAAGTTTTCGTCAATGCATTTTGATTATGTTTTGCTGGATGAGACGTCGATGATCCCCGCTTATATGGTAGAGGCTTTGAGATGTTTATATCCTAGCGCTAAGTTTATCTTTGCAGGAGATCCAATGCAACTACCTCCTGTTATTGAAGACAGTCAATTGAGTGCTCAGAAATATGCACGCAATGTGTATGCTTATCCTGAGATGCAATCCCAAATGGAACTATTTTTGGAAGGCCAAGAATCAGTGATTTCATTTCTAGACATACAGTCTAGAATGCACTCTCGCTTGGGAGCAGCCATCTCTCAGGCTTTCTATCATGGCAAGCTTAAGAGCAGTAAGTCTGCTGCAACTGAGCTTGCTTGCCCTGATCGTGTGATTAATTACGAGAATGAAGTTATTGCTTCAGGCGAGCTGACAATACTCGGGCATAAAGCTTTAGGGAATGTTGATTCTCAAGAGCATGTTGCGAGTAATGCGAATTTACTTGAGGCTAATTGGGTAGCCAACGAGACTTCTAGGATAAAAGACAATACTGATTTTGAAGTATTGGTTGTTACACCCTTCAATAATCAGGTGAACTTAATTAAGAAGTTACTCAATGGAGACATCAAGGTCACCACTGTGCATAAGGCACAAGGAAGCCAAGCAGATATCGTGTTTTTCAGTTTGGCGGGAAATGATGGGTATAACTATTTTGTTGATTCACGCTATGAGCATGTCAATGAGAAGCTGATCAATGTTGCATTTAGCCGTGCAAAGGTACAATGCATTGTTGTTGGTAGAGAGGAACACCTTTTAAGTTCAAAGGCTTTGGTAAGACTTCAGAAAGCTTACCTTGCAGGACCTGTTGAAGTTACCCCTGTTGTGGATCTTCCTCAGGAAGTTGTGCAACCTGAGATTGTTGCACCTAAAGTTGAGAAACCGCAACTTGAGCAAAAAGTTCAAGAACCTCTGAAAATAGAAGTTTCCCCTTTAGATCAAATGGAACTGAAGATTAAGACTCTTGAAACCGAAGTTGCAAGACTAAAAGCAGAGAATCTTTACTTAAGACGTTCCAATTCACACCCATTGCTTGAGTTATCAAGCAAACCTCTTTTCGTCTCTCAAACAGATGAGGATTTTTAAGTGCTTGGATAACTAATATATTAAAAGAGGTTTCGGCCTCTTTTTTTTATTTGTACTCCGCCAATCTTAAGACATCACAACTCCGCCTTTTTTTATTTACCTGACTTAGGCTTGCGTTTCAAAAAACATCTTAAAACATTATATAGTATTAGGTAGGGTAAAAAATAATGTAACTATTTTGTATAGTTGGCCTTGGGCGGCAAAGCCGCCCTTTTTTGTTTGATCATAAATATAGATGGTCTAGCCTTAGTTCGGGTGAAACAACGCACAGCATATGAGCTCATAGATGTGTTGGCCTTCCTAGTAGGGCAATTGGTGTCGAGGCTAGGAAGTGAATTTATAGAAAGCAGGTAGGATTACTCCGCCTAGCTTTCTTTTTTGGTGATCAAAGATCACCTTTTTTGTTTAACTGTAAAAACCCTTCAGCAAGGAGACCACCATGTACGACGAGAATAACCCAGTCCCAGTTGAGGGCTGGTACGCTAAAGATCATATCGGAGAACCATCAATCGAAGCTCATACACTCCACCGATGTGGGGTGACTGAACCCGAACTAGAAGAAATTGCTATAGGCGAAGTTTTCAGGGCCCGAAATGGGCAATGGTTCATAAAAATCAACAAAACATGCCATATCATAGAATGGAATTTTCTATGAGTCGCCAACAAATAAAAAAACAGTTGACAACCAAGTTGGGGTATAAGGCCCCAGAACAGTTAGCGAACATAATGGGAGAGATAGGGGAGATCTCAGTTTGCGGAGAGGTGACAATAGAGGAAAAGTGGTGGCCGAAGGAAGGCTACTTGGTGGGGAGGTTGCGAGGTGGAGGTAATGGTCTCAATAGGATAGCCATTTTGTGGAGCGATGGCTCCTTAGACACATTTGGTTAAGCATAGAAAGCTAGGCAGGAACTCTTCTCCGCCTAGCTTTCTTTTTTGGGTGATCAAAGATCACCTTTTTTATTTGAGCATTATCTTTTGGCTTAACTAAAAGAATTTACGCTTGGTGTGGCGCATTTGGGAACTCGCAATACACCTGCAGAAAAAATCTGTAGCGAGTTCTTGCTTTCACCCAGTACAACGTTGTTGTTGTGCTGGTTAATTGTATTTACCTGCCAAATTAAGATGGCAGGCTTATTGTTAAGGAGACATTATGTCAATGTTCGCTGATATTCATATCGAAGATATTCCAACCAATCAAAACCGAAAGCAACCAGTTTGGGAGCCTCATGCTCCACTCGAAAAATATGCAACAGAAAAGTTTTCTTTTCGAACTATTTCCTCATCTTTCGCTATAGGTGGAAAGGAATACAAAGTGTCTTGTTTTCAAATGAAAACAGGATACTTTAGTGATCGAAACTCAACATCAGACTACACCTCTAACGTCGGCGGCGGAATAGAGTATGGAGAAATGCTGCAACACTGTATTGCAGCATTAGAAGAGACAGGACTAAATGAGAGTTTTGGGCTTGACAGTTCTACCTTCACGCAAGACAAAGGAAAAAGTGCATATAGAAACATGAAGATCTATATAATGCCCAAACTGTCGAACGGTGTGCGTCAGTATATTGATGCACAGCAACACGATTTAGTGAAGAAGGAAGCTACTGCTGTTGCCTCCAAGCCCGCCACAGGTTGGGGGGCACTAAAAACCCCTGCCACCACTACAGAGGGTAACTTATGAGTGAAAAAATCAAAAGCTTCCTTCAAAGCGAAGGTAACTCTTCCCTGAACATTCAGGGGGTAGAGCTTGTGAAGAAAAGCAAGTTGGGGGAAGAGAAGAGTTATATCAGGGCCTCGTACGAGGAGACCCCTGGTCCAGCTATTTTAGTCGCTCTCGCTGAGATCGTTAAGCACCTGGAAGGTCGTAAGGCCTATCTAACCCATGACAGGCGGAGCAAGCTACCACTTCTAGTGGTGATGTCATGAAGTGGTTTGCGAAAGAAAAGTGCCAGAAGTTAATGGAGGCCTACGAAGAGCTCCCACTTCCAGCAAAACTGGTGTGCGGGATAGGGCTAGTATATCTGGTCTTCAGAGGTATACCGTTGCTGGTGTACTTATTGCAAGCGCTATTAATCATTGGATTGCTATTCTTCGTGTGCCTATCCTGTGTGGTAGGGGACGAGACTGCACAAAAGATGGAAGAATTCAAGACAACCTTCTTGAGCTTCTTAAAAACTGAGGAAACTGAGGAGGAGGAGTGAGAGATGAGGGGCTAACTGTGCACATATTTGTATTTATAATATTAAGCCTAGGCTTAATATAACAAACTGCGACTGTAAATGAATGGAGAAAATGAAATGTATGAATTAATGATATGGCGGGTGATAGAGTTACTGGAGATGGTTGCTTATGAGTAAGCTGAATACTCGAGGAATAAAAGACGCTGTTGCGTTCCTTGCTTCGCCAGAAGGAGAAGCACAAACAAAAAAAGTAATAGCCTGCATCGTCAATGATGCAGCTGCATTATGTCGTATTGCAAATACGGCATTTCAAGAAGAAGATCCAAGGCGTTTGGTAGGCATTCTCCTCCCCAACACCTTCAGTCTTTTCACTAAAGTGCCCGATGCTAAAGTGCCCGATACTAAAGAAGCTGTTGCTGAAGAAGCTGATACTAAAGAAGCTGTTGCTGAAGAAGCTGATGCTGAACCAGCGGTTACCCTCAGGGAGCCGAGCTATTACGAAGCCTACAGTTGGAGGAGAGTGTGAGGTACTTTTTGGTAGCACCATTGGTAGCCTTACTTTGGGTGGCCACTGTTTTATTTGTTGATGGCGTAGCCACGGCAAGCAGAATACATGTAATAGGGACAGAGGCGTCATACGTCCCGTATGACGAATCCAATAGCCTATGCACGATCAACTTGGAAGAGGGAAGCTTCTTCAAGTATTGCGCTATCTTGATGCCCAACTCGGGGGGCAGAGTGGAAGGGTACAGAAATGAACTTTTGACCTGTTTGGCAGGAGAGAAACCTGCAGAATGGGTTTTCCCATCATTCAATCAGTGTGTAGAAATACACAACAACAACTACTAACGGTTAAAAAAGAAGGTTCGATTCCTTCTAGTAGTTTTCGAGGTGCAACGGTTTAGTCTCCTTTTACTGTTGTAGTCAGTTTTACTGACCCTTAACTAGAAGCAAGGCCTCAAGGCTTCTAACCTTAATTGTAGAAAAGATATAAAGAGGTATTATGAAAAAAATGACAAAGTTTGCGCTTCTTATGGCGGGGGTTATGCTCTTGTTGTTTGGGCACCTCGTAGGAGGTTTGCTCATCGGTGTAGCATATATGCTGCACTGGGCAACTCAAGTAGAAAACCTTAAAGAAGCGGTCATGAAGGTTATAGTCTCTATATACCTGATCACTTGTATATGGGTTATACCATTTTCCGTGTGGGCTTTTGCCCAAGGAGGTACAATCATAACCTTGTCGTCCTTCCTCACCGCTATAGGGGGTTACATGGTGTGGTTGTGGCTTTTTGCAAAGATAGACGACTTTATACTTCTTCAGTTTGGAAAGGGTTGGAGACGTTTATACTAAGGCTGTATACCCCCGACAGGGGGTATAGTAGTACGCTAGTACTGCTAGAAAGCTTTTAATCTCTTTTTGTAAAAGGGAAATCATAACTAGGACCTACATGTTTTGACGAAAAAAACATGAGTACTCTACCCCCCTCTAAAGTAGTCTTTTTCTGCGATTCTGAGCTGTATTGCAAGATCTGCAAAAACAAGAATGCGCTATATAAGTAGTATTCTACCCCCGACAGGGGGTAAGAGCTATGCTTTTAGCGCTAGAATTGTCAAATCTGGAGACTGAACTCAACTTGACCGACCCTTCGACCTGCGATTCTGAGCTGTATTGAGGGTTTGATATGTTTTAGCATGAGTGTTTTACCCCCTCCAAAGTAGTCTTTAACAGCGATTCTGAGTCGTATTGAGTGTTTGCCGCTTAGAAAGCGGCTTTTATTTTTGTTCTTTGGGCATTTTCTTTTAAGAATCAAGCGCATTGAAATCATTTAACTATTTGTAATTAAAGTGTTTTTATTTACTAAAAACTTCATAAAGTTATTCTATATAAAGTTAATACACTTATTTGTAGTGTTGTTTTATATGGGGTAATTGTTTTGTATAAGAGAAAGAGGAAAAAATATGCCGCGAGAAATAGCTAGTAGGGTTGTAAGTGATGCAATTATTGCAACTATGAACAATCCTGACATGGGTATTGAGTGGATGGCGAGGCCATATGGTTCTTGTTTTGTAATTAACGGAGAAGAGGACCGTAGTGCGGAGGTTGCATCTACGGTATTGATTTCGAGTTCTTTTATTGAGGTAACGGAGAAACTTCCTGAGGGTTTGAAGTCACCTTTAGCGAGATACTTTAGGTTTGCTTTCCCTGAGGGATGTATTGCTTATGAGAAGGTTATACTTTTGGGGGATTTAACGGACGAGGAGTTATCTACGGTTCGTATTATAAGATCTGAGCATCAGGATGGTTTAGGTAATCGTCTTGAGTTTATTAGTGACATAGATGTTAGTCGTATTAAGGATTATGGTCATGTAATTTTGGGACCTTCGCAGAGGGATTCTAATGAGACAGTAGTTTGGTCTTGGTTCCCTGGAGATGTAACTCCTTATGTAGATTCAAGGCTTTGTACGGTAAAGTTAAAGTGACTACTGAGGGTTTGGTATTGTTTCTTTCTGAAGGAATAAAAAATGGCGATTCTGTAACTATACATACAGGAGAGACAAAAAAAGAATATGGCGCGACTTGGGAGCATACATACACTTTATGCATAGTATGGTCTGATGAGCGCAACGAATGGGCAAAAGAATGGATTAAGACGCATTCATTTTGCTGTAACTAACAACTGTCAAGAAAAGGTATTAATATGATTACTGTTTATTACAACAAGCCTCGCTACCACCACTATAGGAAGCAATGTGGAATTACTTCCTTTAGACATGCAGTAGAACCTGATGGGTTCGAACGTGTCTATCTTAGGGGAGAAACAAGAGAAAACTTAACTGAACAAATTAAAGGAATTACTTTTTATCATCATCATGATGACAAGAAGGGTGAATCACTTCGATTTGAGCATTTAATTATGGTTTCAACATGAAACAAGAGCAAACTATTTTAGGTATTTGCTTTGAGTTTATTATTTTACTTATGGGAATAATGCTAATTTCTTTACTAATAGTGATTAGCTTGGTCTTGGTTTTACTTCCATTAATTTTAGGAGTGATGTTGCCACCACTTTATGGTGGCTTAACGTTATTCTTTGGTTACATGAGTTACTTTGTGATTGCACGACGTACTGGTTATTTAGAGCGAATGAACTTTTAACAAATAAAAGTGAGAATTAATTGTATACATTAATATTTGAAACCAAGAAATTAACCTTTAAGAGTCTTTCTCTTTGGCATAAAAAAGTGTGCGAATTAGAAGAGCAAGGAAACTTTTACAAGTCCTTTGAAAAAACACAACTCGGTTGGTCATTTTATTATTAAAGAAAGAGAAGATATGTCACAACAAGAATTTGATTTTATGAAAGACATACAGCAAGACTATGAGCTTTTAGCAAAAGGCATAGGAGCCTTACTGAACGAAAAGCAAGCTGCTTATGGTGATTCTTTTGGAAAGCTACCTGAGATCATAGAGGTTTTGTATCCTGACGGAATTGCTACACATCAATATAAGAACTTTTTGACTTTAGTCAGAATCATGGATAAGGTCTTTAGAATCGCAAGCATGCCAGAGAATCAAAAAGACCTTATGGGCGAAGAACCATGGAAAGATATTGCAGGTTATGCAATACTAGCATTAAATAAAGAGTAAAATGTTTAAAGATTTTATAAACAAAAAACTTGAGACTTTTTTTATAAAAAAATGTGACGACTACATGTATCACCTATTTACATCTTTAAGAAGATGTACAAACGGGCGCTCTTTTGGGGTCTTTTTAAGACAATCACAAATAGACTTAAATAGTTATTTAGATTTTTCCCCTGAAAAATGTTTACAAGATTATTTAGACTTTCTTAATAGAGAATACCTTTCTTCTAGAAACGAAATGCTAAACATCTCTATTGAAAAGTTTTATTCTGGATATGCTTTTTTTTATCCGGAGCTTGCAAGCCTTCAACTCATTCATTGTTCCGAATTGCTTGAGGATTTTATTTTAAACGATTCCAACTTATTAATAAGAGATGCACATCAAAAAGTTAATAAGCATTTGTCATCACAAGACGGATATATAGTAGAAAGAGTACACTAATGCCTTTTGTAGATTTAATTATTTGGTATTTAGCCATATATGGTATGGCTTGGTCTATTGTTCATGCAAAGCCATTAACTTTTTTAAGAGAATGGGTTGGCGAAAAATATATCAAAGAAAATAAACTGAAATGGCTTTATGAATTGTCAAACTGTATTGTTTGCGTTTCTTTCTGGTGTGCAGCAGTTTTTGTAAACCACTATTTTAACAGCGAAACCTTTATTACTAGAGTTTTAATTGTATTTAGCAATGTAGCCTTCACTTGGTTCATGGCTAATAGATTCAGAGATATTGATGAGGAAATGTATTAAGATAATATTATTGTTTGTGCTATTTGGCTGTGAGTTTCAGCCTAAGAACAAAGTAATGCTACCTTATGAGACAGACAGAACACGTTGCGCATACCCAGTTACAGAGCTTCATTATTACAACAATGATTCTATAAAAATAACAGACTGTACCTATGACTATAAAGACAGGGTTGTTCAGGAAAACATTTATATAAACACAAATTTAGAGTTTATATTCATGACAGTTTATGAATATAAGCATACCTATTATATTAAAACAGAATTCGATTACTTGAACGGAAGCATAGACAATAATTATGTTATTTCTGTGAGCTACTACAAGAAAGATAAAAGATGACCACCATAGAACATATAGATTCCGTTATGAAAGATATGTTAGGGGCGAGCATTAATCCTGGCGACTTTTTTATTATCCCTGGTGGAAATGTTCGGTATGGAGGTTTAGTATTAGAAGTTGGTATTGTCTTATCAATGACAGAAAAACGTTTAAAAACTTTAATTACTCGTTTTGACAAAATAAAAGCCAAACCTACAAATAAAACCTCTAAAAAAGTTCTTAAGGTCTCCCCAAACGAACCCTTTATGAACCAGCCCGCTGTAATTCATTTACAAGGCTTATATAAAGAATACAATCAGGAATTATAAAGAATGACCAAGATGTTTGTAACGAAACCAGAATATAAAAGAAGGCTTAAGACTTGCCATTCTTGTGAAAACTTTAACCCTGATTTACATAAGTGTAATCTTTGTAAATGTTTTTTACATTTAAAGGCACTTTTAAAAACTAGTAGCTGTCCAGAGGAAAAGTGGAATGTTCGAAACCATGATTAGAACAGGGATAATCTCAGCCCTTATCGTTATTACTCTTTTTTCCGTCAAGCATTTAGAAAAAGATTATAACCAAAACAAGAACATCTATTATGATTGTAAAAACAAAAGTACCGGCCTTTATTTAAGGCCTTTAACTGTCTATAAGTACAAAATACTAGAAAAATCATTTGATGATTTTCAAGCTCAATTTGATTGTAAAAAGAACAAATACACTAAGTTTTATATAAACTTATTCAAATGAAAGCACGTCCTACATCTCAAACCGATAGGCCTGTCATGAAGCAGAAAAACTTAAAGCAAAAATGGTGGTATTTTGAATTCGATGAAAATGGCGACATACGCTTAGCCGATAAAAATATATTTAAATACCGTCCAGAGGACGCCAATCCTAGCGAGGGCAACCCCTACACCCCCTGGTATGAACTTGAGGATCATCATAATGATGAGCACATTCACATAAAAGCAATGGATTACTCGATCGCTTTTAGGAAAGCCATCAGTATTAAGGAAAAGATGAATAACTCTATTCCAAAAATACAAAGCCATTGAGAAGATATAAATAAGGCCACTCCATGTGTTATTATGATTACATATTTCAAGTTTGTATCTGTGTGGAGTACTTAGAATTGCTTGTTTAATAGATTTTTTTAACTACTTTTTAGTAGTATGTTTGCCAGAAAGCAGTCTATCTTATGAAAATACTATTATCCTTCTTATTTATCCTGACATCTTGTACGCAAGAAACCTCGCCTAAGGGCTCTTTGTGTGACCAAGCATTGGTTCACTTAACAAGATGCTATTATTATGAATACAAACAAGACGTACTATTATATTTAGTCGACTGGGAAAGAATTTGTAACCCAGAAAAAGCGACCTTAATAATGGCGGCTTCTTGTAAAGATGACAAAGTATTAAAATACTTCCCTTAGCTATGTCAACTCCTCTTCCCAAACATATGATTGATACACAAATTGCTATTGTGCTTACAGATATTATCGGAAGTACAAAATATGTGCAAAAAGTTGGTACAAAGCAAGCAGCAGTGAGATTTTCTCAACACGACAGGCTTGTTTTAGCATTGATAACAAGGCATAAAGGCCAATGGGTTGACAACTCTGATGGCCACTTGATGTATTTCTCTACTGTTCATGATGCTATTGCTTTTTCTTTTGATTATAAAAGAAAATTAAAAGCTATTGGATTTCCTTTCCGAAGCAGAGTAGGCATTCATTACGACTCCATGATCATTATAAAGGCTTCTGAAAGGCTTATACAGGGTGGTGTAAAAAGGATAAGTATTGAAGGTTTAGGGAAAAATATTGCCGCTAGAATTATGTCTCTTTGTGGCCCTGACCAAATACTACTATCTCAAGCAGCTTATGTGAAATTTAAGAGCCGTCTTGTTGCTCACAAATATATACCTTCTGATGCGTTAGCTGCTTTTGTAGGACTTTACAGGTTTAAAGGCGTGGCTGAGCCAGAAAAGATTTATGCATTAGGTACTGAGCAGATTCACTTGCAACCACCTGAAAATATAGAAAAAGCTAAAAGGCTTGGTGGTGCGAAAAAAGTAAGAACTCAACTAAAACATAAAAAATTTAAAGAAATCTTCTATTATTTTTTTTGGAAAATAACGTTAGTTTATTTTTCATTTATAATTATTTATTTTTGGCCTTTGCTTATTTCACCTCAAGCTAAGCATAATATTAATATCGATTTTAGTATTTTAAAAATCTTTGAGTATATAAACCATACGCTAGAATACTTGCACTCTTTTATACAAGACCAAAAGCCATGAGTAAAGACAAAGACACAATACGAAAACAATTTACACAAACAGAAAAGGCAAAAAGAGGTTGGTGGTTCTCCATAGTCTTTATGTTTCTTGTTATATGCTTGATTGTTTTCCTTGCTTTTATACCTCTTCAGAAAGACAATAGGGATATTATCGTCGGTATGATCGGTATGATTACAGGCGCAATAAGTTCAATGCTTTCAATTGCAGCAGGAAGAGATCCTAGTGAGGTTGAAGCTTTAAAAGATAAGCTTTCTTCTGCAAATGCAGATAGAGAAGCTCTTATTGCCAGACTAAGAGACGCTCAAATACAACTTCAGTTAAAAAACGAACAAGTACAAGATTTGCAAACAGCAATAATAAACAGACTTTCTGTTTTTGAAAAAAATGAACTTAAAAAAAGAACTGAGCAAGAAATTATGTTAGACCCAACTATAGAACAATGGTTGCCTAATACAAAAACATGATACGTCTCTGAACAACTGGATTTATATATGAAAATCTTTTTACTTACCCTAATTCTTTTTACTGCTTGTGGTGAAATAACATCTACTAAAAAAGAGCTAGATGCTTCTTCACCGTCAGACTTGTTAGGTATAGACTATGATCTACCTAGTCACCTAGAAGTAGATATCGATTACCTAGAATTTGAAATAGTCGAGGTTCCTTAAATGGACAAAACACCTTTAAAAAGTAAAAAATTTATTGCCTATCTCATCGCAGATTTAGGGTGGAAAATAACTTTATTAGTAATACTTTTTCATTCAGAAAGTAAACTTGATTATTATACTTTTAGCTTATTGCTTGCACTTGTAATTGTAAGTGGCTTTATCCAGGTAGGATATATACTTGGTCAAGCCGCTTTAGATAAATATGTAAAAACAACGGAAGTCATAGTCCCGTTGAAAGAAAAAGAAAAAGACTGATATGAAAAAATGTCCTGTAAAATTTTATACAAAAGAAAACATCGTCTATTGGGCTTGTCCCAATAACATGGGGTATCAAACACCTAGAAAATTAAGTATAACAAAATGTTGGAAATACAATTGCCCTGGCCGATGCGCTCCTAGTGAAGAACTTTTTTGTTCTTTTGAAGAGTGTAACAATTTAAGACGTCCCGGAAGCAAGTATTGTGATGATAAATGTAGAAAACGAAGATCAAGAAAAGCTTATGTTCTCAGAAAACAACAAAAAGCCCTATAAATATTACCCTAATTTTCTTTATAAAAAAGAGGCTGATTTTTTATATGCAAAACTTTTAAAAGATATTCCATGGCGACAAGTAAAGACTTACAACCCTGGTGAAGGTTTAGTAACTGCTCCAAAATTAACATGGGTCGCAGGATTCCATAAAGATGCTTATTACGACATTTCTTTACCACAAAAAATAAGTCCAAATGAAATACCGTCATGGTTAAAACCATTGAAGGCTTTAGTTGAAGCTAAAAATGATGCTATTTTCAATACTATCGTTTTTACTTATTATAGAGATGAAAAAGATTACATGCCTTATCGTTTTGCTCAAAAGCATAACAAAAGCATGCAGAACCTAGCAATGCTGACTGTAGGTCAGCCTCGTGCTGTTTATGTTAAAAATAAATCAACCCAACAAGAAGACTTCAAACTTCTTTCTCATGGAGATTTATTTTCAATAACTAAAGATTATCAAGATCTTTGGTTATACTCTGTTCCAAAACAAAACACTCCTTCAACTCCTTTTGTATCAGTAACCTTTCAAAATGCTGACACTGAAGAGTCTTCTAAAAACAATTATAAACACAACTTATTGAATACGATAATTTAAATGACATACAAAGAACTACCTTCAGACAAAAAGAGTAATGTTAAAGTTTTTCTTATGAAGTTTAACTCACTTCTAAGAGAACACGACCTTCACATAAGCGAAGCAGAGTTGTGTTACAGAAACACTCCTGTTGCTTTGATAGAAGATGACAAAAAGAATCTCCACCTTATGGATAGCGATTATGTTGTTTGCGAAAGTACTGAAAGCGAGGGTCTTTGATACTTATTCTTTTAAACGCTTTACTTCCATTATTTACATATTGTGATGCTACCATAAGTAAACTCTCTCACAAGAATTATACGGAAGAGCAAATCTTAGTGTGCACTATGCTTCTTCAAGAAGCAAAAAGGTATCCAAGTGTCAATACTGAGCTTTTACTTGCAGTAACCTGGGAAGAGAGTAGGTTCTTTATGAATAGCTCTCCGAATACTAGTAATTGTGCGGGGCCTTTACAGATCAAAGTTAAGTACTGGTGTCCTTCTAAAAAAGGTATATGGTCTATTCATAAGAGCGATGGCGTTTTAAACAAATGTGATTTAATCTCTAGAGGCCTGTTTGCGTTTGACTATTATTTTAATAAAAAAGACTTTTCTCTTGTAAAAAAGATATGTCTTTATGGACCTGCAAAAAAATGTAACAACTACAAAAAAGACAGAAATTCTAAACGCTATGTAGATGCTGTCTTAAAATATTATAGAAAGATAAAAAAATGATACTAAAAGGCATATTGTCATTAAGTCAGGCTTCATGGAAGCCTGCTTACGATTCGCTTCTAAATTTTATTAATGAAGAGCGAGAAATCGCACACAATATAGCGCTAAGCTTATACGCACAGTCAAAAGAAGATACCTTCGACTATAAA
>Ga0233439_10001727_pt1 | contig 26904 bp, 34 predicted proteins | sample SI_123_September_6_FD_182713 | JGI IMG/M metagenome (GOLD analysis project Ga0233439, IMG submission 182713) | Seawater microbial communities from Saanich Inlet, British Columbia, Canada - SI_123_September2016_100_MG | ecosystem: Environmental > Aquatic > Marine > Inlet | place: Canada: British... | reverse complement strand
GAGAGATGGAAGTAAGCAATGGGAAGCACACTTCTCTACAGAAGAGGTTGCAACACTTGATTCGTTCTTTGGGTAAATAAAGTAGTAAAATACTTGACTTTTTAATTGAAGTCTAGTATAATTAGTAGTATGGATGGTTGAAAAACTATCCGAAAACCACGACTGGTTTAATTGTAAACCATTCGGAAATTTAACAGTAGGACAACGTTCTACGCAAAATAAGGAGAAGTGTATGAAACATACAACTTTCAATAAGAGTGTCAACGACTTAATCGTTGAATCAGCAAACGGTAAGATTAATCCTAATCCTATCGGTCAACGTCCCCCAGTGTCAGAAGGTTGGGGCAAAGCAAAAGGAATCATTGAATCTCTAATCAAGGGATACTCGATTGGTTCTATAACCCTACGTGATATTAGAAATGATGACGATGCCCAAAAGGTATATCCAGGCACAGAATATCTTGTAATTGATGGCGGTCACCGTATCCGAGCAATCAAAGATTTCAATAACAATAAGTTTGATGTAAACGGTTTGCGATATATTGACTTGCCTGATGATGTTCAACAAGCATTTGATGATATTATTATTAACATTACTACATACGTTGTTGATAATAAACAAGCAACTGAGATCTTCCGTAGACTTAACACTGTAACACCAGTTAATCCTATTGAAATGATTATGTCAAATGATACGTCTAACTTTGCTAAGGAAATTCGTTCTAGAGTATCGTTCTATGCAGAGTATGAGAATAAAGTTCATCCTCTGTTTGATGCTTCAGCAAAAAATGATAAAGCACCTAAACCTTTGAATTGGGCAACTGATGTCAATCCTCGTAGAAAATGGGATGAGTATGTAGCAGTTATTATGATTAAAACTATTAACAGTGGCAATGCTACTGCTGGTCTTGATGTAGTTGCTGAGTATGTTGAAGAAGATGCCCCAATTAGTAAATCAAAACTTAAATTGGTTGACCGTTTTCTAGATGACGCATTAAAAATTAGAAACAGTGTTAATAGGAAATTCAATACTGATACTTTCTCAGCACTACAACTTGTTTGGTTTGCTTTACTTGAACAAAATAAAAACTTTAAGATCGGCGACATAGATGCATTTGCTAAAGAGTTTTTTAAAGCACATGGGGTTTTGACTGGTAATGCCGTTAATAAGTTTGATACCGAAGTTAGAAAGTTTAAGATTAATGAAACTGATAAGAAGGAAAGAATTGTTAAAGAGTTTGCTAGACGAGCAATTAAAAACTTTGCTAACAAATACAACCAAATTGAAGTTGCTGAGTTATACCTTGACTTAATGCATATTGCTAATGTAGTAACATTCCGTGATGACGTTAGAACTATTAGTCGTGATAAGAAGTTTGATATGTTAGCATCTCAAGACTTTAAGTGTGGTATTGATGGTGAAGAACTGGATATCGATGATGCTATCTTTGGTCATGATACACCTTGGAGTAAGGGTGGTCTGTCATCTGATGCTGTTATTATTCGTAATACTCATAATGTTGATATGGGTACTATGACTATCTCTGAGTATAAAGCATATCTTGAGTTTAAAAAAGCACGTGAAGAAAATAAATAGAATGGAGAATATAATGGAAGAAAAAATTATTGAAAAGAGTGAATGGATTTCGATGAAGGATATCCCTTCATATTCTTATTCAAATCAAACGAATAAGATGAAGAATTTCTGGTCAAAATATAATGGTTCTAATGGTGTGTATCAGATAATAAAAACTAAAGATATAAAGAAAATTGATAATAAAATAGTACACAAAGATATCGGGTATAGTGGCAAATCTTCATTTATGCCTAGACGTGTGTATGAAAGTAAAACTCCTAGCGCAACACATGGTGTTGCTAGAGGTATTGTTAATGGGGATTTAAATTTGGATGAACTTTCAGTTCGTTTACTTTTTACCAATCCAGGGGATGAAAATGAATTAGAAAAAATAATTCAAACCAAGACTTCGGAAAAGTATGGATATCGTTATAAATGGAAATTCGCTTCATTAGGTAATGATGGTAATGTTTCTAAAATCATTAATACTATTTCTAAGTTGAGTATTGAAGAATTGACTGAAGTTGTATCTCAATCTAAGTCTTTAATTAAGGATTTATTGTTTGATGAATATGTAAAGGTGAATAATATCTAATCCCTGTTTAACGTATTCAGCCCCGACCAACCAGACGCTAATAGTTATAATTATTAGTTTCTTTAGAACCTCCTGCAATGGGGGTTTTTTATTGTTTACAATCCCCTACTATTTACCGTGTTATTCTTTCACCTATTTGAGCCAATGAGAGTATAATATAAGTATAGATTGAGTTAAAGGAGTAAAATATGAAAAAAGATATAAGGGAAATTGAAGATTTTATGGGTGCTAAGGAAATTGTTGATGATTTCTTTGATTGCCTTGATGTGATTACCGACGAGTACAAAAATGAGGTGATTGTTGATGATGAAAAGGAAAAAGTTACTGACCATGGGAAAGCATTCTTTGCTGCTAAGGGTTGGGAAGTTGTTGAATAACCCTAAAATAAACGTGGGAATAAAAGTGATAAAACGCTTGACTTTTACCAAAATTAGGGTATAATTGATGGTGTTGATTGATTGAAAAGGAGTTTATATTATGTTTAACCAAAAAGATTTACTTGCTAAATTACTTGCTACGGAAGATGTTACCGTTATGCATGCTAATGCCAAGACTGCGTCGTTTGACGTGAAAAATCGTGTCCTGACTTTACCAGTCTGGAACGATATGACCAATGAAACTTATGACCACTTGACTGGTCACGAGGTTGGTCATGCCCTTTACACCCCATTTGAGGGTTGGGAAAAAGAACTAAAGAAAAAAGATATGGGTCCAGGTTTCAAATCGTTCTTGAACGTTGTTGAAGATGCTCGTATTGAAAAACTAATTCAAAGACGTTATCCTGGACTGAGACGTTCATTTGTTATGTCTTATAAGAAAATGATTGCTGACGGTTTCTTCGGTGGTGACATTGATAAAATTAATACTTATCCGATAATTGACCGTATCAATACTTTCTTTAAAGCAGGTCCTACTGCTGGTGTTCTTATTGAAACTGATGAGCAAGTTTGGGTTGATGAGATTGAAAAACTTGAAACTTGGGATGAGGTTGTTGATGTTGCTACTCGTCTTTATGAATATGCTAAACTGAAAAAAGAAGAGGAAAATGAACTTGCCCAAGAAATGGAGCATGAGTTTGGTGATGAAGATGAAGATGGTGAATTTGGTGATGAAGATGAAGATGGTGAATTTGATAATGATGAATTTGGTGACGAAAGTATTGACGGTGAGTCTGAATCGATTGAAGGTTTAGAGTCTGACCAAACTTCTGATGATGAAACTGATGACGAAGATGCTACTGGTGAGAGTAATATTAAAGGTGCTGGCGATGATGACGTTAAATCTAAAACTGATGAAGCATTAAGTCAAAATATTAATGCCAACTATAACAACGACTCTGGAATTGAAGTTAAAAATATTATGCTGAATACTGCTGATGTTTCTCCACTGATTGTTGATTACAAAACTATTATTTCTGATTTTGAAGAATTTGATATAAAACGTAAAGCAATCGGTGAGTCTATCGATTATATGGGCAATTCTTTATTGCTTGGTAAACGTGGTGAGAAATTGTTTACTAAGTTTATGGCAAACAATAAGAAATCAATTGCTTATCTTGTGAAAGAATTTGAGATGAAGAAGTCAGCTAAGGAATATGTCCGTGCTACTACTGCTAAGACTGGTGTTATTGACCCAGTTAAAATGAACTCTTACTTATATAATGACGATATCTTTAAGAAAGTTACTACCATCCCTGAAGGAAAATCTCACGGAATGATTATGTATCTTGACTGGTCAGGTTCTATGCATTATGATATGAAAGCAACTATGGACCAACTTTTAAACTTGGTGAACTTCTCGCGAATTGTGAACATCCCTTTCCGTGTGTATGCCTTCACTACTGGTTATCAATTAGAGGGTTCAACTGAGAAACTTAAAGGCAATAACCTATTTTATGATGAAGTTAATGCTGATACTGTTTACTATGAGGATAAATTTAGATATCTTGAGTTGTTTAACAGTAAAATGAATAAAAAGGATTTTATTCAAATGCAAAAATATATGCTTGCGTTTGGTTCAGATCCTAGAACTATGCCATATCAATATCAGTTACACGGAACTCCTCTTGATGTTTCTCTTATGGGTGCGTCTAGTTTACACGGAATGTTTTTGAAGCAACACCGTGTTGATATTGTGAATACAATTGTCTTGACTGATGGTGATAGTCATAATGCCCCTGTTAAAACCGTAGAAACAAGCACCGATTATGATGGTGAGGTGAGAACTTTCGAAAGGTCTAGTGGTTTGAATGATTTATTCGGGTGGAGGTTTAAGGGGCAAGTTAATGTGATTGACCCTGTGACTAAGAAAAGATATCCTCTTACTATGGAAACAAATCGTATTGAAGTTACTGATATGTTCTTGAAGATCTATCGTGAGAGAACTGGTTCTACTACTATTGGTTTCCGTATCTTACCTACCCAAATCAATAGAATTCGTAGAGAGTTGGTTTATTTACCATATGATACTGACTATTCTGAGTTGTCAAAAGCAATGAGAAACGATAAGTATTGTGTAATTCCTTCAAATGGTTATGACAAGTATTTTGGAATTGGTGGTGGTAATGATCTGAAGACTGCGAATGGTGCATTTGAGGTTTCTGATGACGCAACTACTGCTCAGTTGAGAAATGCCTTTAAGAAGGCAAGTAAAAATAAAGTGAACTCTCGTGCGTTGTTGAATGAGTTTATACGTGAGGTTGCCTAATACCCTTAAAATAAAGGTGGTTATTCTTTCACCTTTCTGTCGCAATTAGGGTATAATAGGTATTGTAGGTTGAGTGAATATGTTAAATAAAAGGAGTATATATTATGAATAAAATTGAAATGCAAAATAAATTGGCGAAAGTCGTGTTCGAGAAATTCGGTTCGACTATGACCAATACTGAAATAACAGAAACTGCTGAGGAAATGGGTATGCCTTTCCCGCACTTTCTGTTAAAAACTGAATTACGTGTTGGTCGTGGTCAATACCGTTCTCCTCTTGCTGAGAGAGTTGTTACTAAACAACCTGATACGGTTGCTGCGATGACGGTAAATGTAAGTGACTTTAATGTAGAGAGTGACTCGTTTGCGGAAAACCTTGTTCCTGAGAAGGATCCATTGTTTGTTCCGTTCGGTAACTTTGCTACTGTTAAGAAAGTTTTACAGAGCAAAATGTTCTACCCAATCTTTGTTACTGGTATGTCTGGTAATGGTAAGACGTTCGGTATTGAACAAGCGTGTGCCCAAACTGGTCGGGAAGTTATCCGTGTGAACTTTACGGTTGAAACTGATGAAGATGACTTGATTGGTGGTTTCCGTTTAGTGAACGGTGAAACTAAGTTCTTTAAAGGTCCAGTGATTAAAGCAATGGAAATGGGTGCGGTATTGTTACTTGACGAAATTGACCTTGGTAATCCTTCTAAGATTATGGCTCTTCAGTCAATTCTTGAGGGTGGTGGTTACTTCATTAAGAAGACTGGCGAGTATGTGACTCCGGCAAAAGGTTTTACTGCTATCGCAACTGCTAATACTAAAGGTAAAGGTTCTGATGATGGTCGTTTTATTGGTACTAACATTCTGAATGAAGCATTCCTTGAACGTTTCCCAGTTACGGTTGAGCAGGAATATCCTTCTCCAGCAATTGAGAAGAAAATCCTGGGTCGTGTGTTTGACTCGTTAGATATTAAAGACTCTGACTTTGTTGAGAAACTTGTAGACTGGGCTGATATTATCCGTAAGACTTTTTATGACGGTGGTGTTGACGAAATTATTTCTACTCGTCGTCTGGTTCACGTTGCTAAAGCGTTCTCTATCTTCGGTGATAGAATGAAAGCAATTAACCTATGTATTAACCGTTTTGATGAGGATACTAAGTTGTCGTTTGCTGACTTATATACTAAGGTTGATGCTGGTGTTGAGCAGTATGATGATGCTGCTGGTGCGACTAAGGTTGAAGATGAGGATGTTATTGATACTTCTAACCCTTTCTAAAGTCTAACTAACAAAAATTAAAATCGGCAGGAACTTTACTTCCTGCCTTTTTTATAGTATAATATATCTATGGACATAAAAGAAATTAAAGCACCGATATTTGTTTTTAATATTAAAGAACATTTCAATATTAAAGAACATTTATTAAAATCAATCGCAGAAATTGGGAAATATTCGATATTAGACGATGAACAACAAATAAGTAACACGGATTGGCACCTTTTAGAACAACTTCGTATTAGGGAATACCAAGGAATAATAGAACGACCAATTATTGAATGTTTGGATGAGATTTCTGCAACAACAAATTGTGGACCATTGCGTGTCGGTGAAGTTTGGTTTCAACAATACGAAAATGGCGATTACCACAATTGGCATGTCCATGGTGGGTGCACATATTCTAGTGTATATTATGCTGAACTGCCAGAAAAAACTTCTACAATGTTTGAATATATGGGTGAGGAATTTCAAATTGACGTGAAAGAGGGGGATTATGTGGTTTTCCCAAGTATGTTAAAGCATTGTTCGAAACCAAACGAAACACAAGAAAGAAAAACAATTATAGCATTAAACATTAATGTTCTTTATTAATAAATGGAGTCTAAATGGAATTAGAAATAGAACTGAGTGAATTAAAAAAACGTAAGATATTTGTCGCAACCCCTATGTATGGTGGTGTTTGCCACGGAATGTATTGTAAATCAACTGCCGACCTTGCTAAACTTGGTCAAGCATATGATGTCGATATCAAGTTTTTCTACCTATTCAACGAGTCATTAATCACTCGTGCTAGAAACTATTGTGTTGATGAGTTTATGCGTGGTGATTATACTCACCTGATGTTCATTGACTCAGACATTGGTTTTGAGCCGAATGATGTATTATCCCTTGCTGCAATGATGGATCCTGATGAGAAGGATCCTAAGAAACGTAAAGAGATTATGTGTGGTCCATATCCTAAGAAAACTATTGCTTGGGAAAAGATTAAACAAGCAGTTGATAAAGGTTTTGCTGATGATAATCCAGGAGACTTAGAAAACTTTGTTGGTGATTATGTATTCAACCCAGCAGGTGGTCAATCTGAAATCCGTTTAGACAAACCAGTGTCAGTACTTGAAGGTGGTACAGGTTTTATGATGATCCAACGTAGTGCCTTTGAGAAGTTTGGTGAAGCATATCCTGACTTCTCATACATCCCAGACCACGTAAGAACTAAACACTTTGATGGTAGTCGTGAGATCCATATGTACTTCCAGGCACTAATTGATGAGAAGTCTAAACGTTACTTGTCTGAAGACTATATGTTCTGTCAGTGGATGCGTGAGATTGGAGTTGACACATACTTAGCACCTTGGATGAAACTTCTACACACGGGTTCATATACGTTCGGTGGTTCATTAGTAGACTTGGCAGCACTAGGTGCATCTGCTACTGCTGATGCTGACCAGATTAAGAATATGAAGAAATGAGTAAGTTTAAGTACAGCGAGGATAAGATCCTAAAAGAAATGTACGAATATATTAATGCTACTTATGGCGAGCATTACTCTATGAATAATATTCAGTCTACTGAATTTATAATGGATGCTGGTCATGGGATAGGATTTACTGTTGGGAATATTATTAAGTATGCCCAACGATATGGAAAGAAAGGAACACCTGAAGACCATAGAAAGGATTTGATTAAGGTAATCCACTATGCTATTATGGCGTTACACGTACACGATATAAAATTTAATAATGATAAGGAAATAGATAATGAAGATTAGTAATCAAACAATGGAAATTTTAAAGAATTTCGCAACAGTAAACCCATCAATCGCTTTCAAAGCAGGCAATAAAATTAGAACAGTATCTGAGCAGAAGAATATTCTTGCTGAAGCAACTGTTGTTGAGGATTTCCCTAAAGACTTTGCTATCTATGAGTTGAATCAATTCTTAGGTCTAGTAAGTTTATTTGAGAATGGTGATATGGATTTCGGTGACAAGAGTGTGACATTAACCGAAGGCAGTACTAAATCTCGATACACCTATACTGACTCAAGTATGGTGACAACTCCACCTGAAAAGAATATCGATTTGCCATCTGAAGAAGTTTCATTCAGTATGAGTAAGGATGTATTTGCTCGTGTTCAAAATGCAGCAAATCAATTACAACTTCCAGAGATCGTTGTTCGTGGTGATGGTACTGATGTTAAATTAGTAGCAACTGATACTAAGAACCCAACGTCTAATGAATTTGCTGTGAACGTGGGTGAAGATACTGCTACGTTTAACTTTATTTTTAAGACTGAGAACTTCAAAATGATTGCTGGCGATTATACCGTCACTATTTCGGCGAAGGGAATTTCGCATTTCAAAGGTGATGTAGCACAATATTGGATTGCTACTGAAGCAGGTTCTAAGTACACAGCATAAGGGGAATAATATGACATTGAATGAACAAGATAAGAAAGATATTTTACACGTAATCAAAGATTGCTCTGACTCACTAACTCGTATGGAGGGTGAACGTGAATTTATTAAGGAAGCAATCATTGGTTTGAATGATAAGCATGGACTTGACAAAGCACATCTCCGTAAGGTTGTGAACATTTACTATAAGCAAAACCTAGCAGAAGTCCAAGCACAAAACACCGAAGTTGAAGATCTATATGAATCCTTAACTGGATAATATGTTCGGTTCGTCTATCGGTTAGGACTCTAGGTTTTCATCCTAGTAAGAGGGGTTCGATTCCCCTACCGAATACCAAATTTGATAGAACTTTACTTTTATGTGAATGTAGGGTATAATATAAGTATATGATGGAGAATGTGAATGGAAGACTTTTTATGGGTTGAAAAATACCGCCCAAAGACGGTTGCTGATACCGTATTACCAGCAGATCTAAAAGCAACGTTTCAACAGTTCGTTGACAATAAAAATGTACCAAACCTATTATTGACTGGATCGGCAGGTGTCGGCAAGACAACTATCGCAAAGGCAATGCTTGAAGAGATTGGTTCTGACTATATTGTTATCAACGGTTCTGATGAAGGCAGACTAATTGACACACTGAGAACTAAGATTAAAAACTTTGCTTCAAGTATGTCATTAGCAGGTGGACGTAAGTATGTCATCCTAGATGAAGCAGACTACCTTAATGCTGAGACAGTACAACCTGCTCTTAGAAACTTTATGGAGGAATACTCATCTAATTGTGGATTCATCCTAACGTGTAACTTCGTTAATAAGATTATCGCACCTCTACACTCACGTTGTTCTGTGGTTGAGTTTAAGATTGGTAATAAAGATAAACCTAAAATGGCAAGTGAATTCTTCCATCGTGTTTGTATGATTCTTGACTTTGAGAACATTGAGTATGAGGAAAAGGTTATTGCTGAGATTATCACTAAGCACTTCCCTGACAACAGACGTGTACTAAACGAACTACAACGTTACAGTGCTACTGGCAAGATTGATGCGGGGATCTTAGTCAATACTTCAGATGCTAACTTCAAGACGTTAATGGATGCCTTGAAGAATAAGGAATTCTCAACTGCTCGTAAATGGGTGGGTCAAAATATTGATGGGGATATCGCACCGTTCTTCCGTAAGTTATATGATACGATGTATGAGCATGCTGAACCTGCTAGCATTCCTCAAATCGTAGTAACGTTAGCAGACTATCAACATAAAAGTGCATTTGCTGCCGACCAAGAAATAAATACTATGGCATTATTGACTGAAATTATGGTGGACACGGATTGGAAGAAATGAAATGTGTAATATACGATTATGAAACTTTAAGCCAAAACGCATTCAATGGTGTTGTATTATCTGTTGCTGGAATTGCATATGATGAAGATCGTTTCTTAACCAACCCATACACCTACGAAGAACTACTCGATAGTTGTGAGTATGTTAAGTTTGATGTTAAAGACCAAGTTAAGTATGGTCGTAAGGTTGAGAAAGGTTCATTAGATTGGTGGAAGTCGCAGTCTAAAGATGCTCAAAAGCAATTGATGCCATCTGATAATGATGTGTCAATCTCAGAATTACTTCTGTTCCTAGAAAGACTAAACATAGCAACTGCTAAAAAGGTATTCACACGAGGTAACTCATTCGATCCAGTATTCACACGATCTATATGTGATAGTCTAGGAATAGCAGATCCGACTCCATGGTGGGTCATCAGGGACGTACGATCTTATATAGACGGTTTCACTTATGGAACGGACATTAACCACGACTTCATTCCAAAAGACTTAGTTGATAAGTTTGTTCAACACGATCCAGAACACGATGTAGCAATGGATGTGATGAGAATGCAATTCTTAATCAGGACAATATATGGCAAAGACTAATCCGTTTGACTTCACCAATTCAATCAACAGTTCTAAAAAGAATTTGATGAGGAAAACTGACAACGATGTGCTTGCTGAGAAATCATACAGTCCATTCCTAACTAACCGTGCATTGTCATATCATAATGATACAGTTGCTATTGCTAATGAGATGAACACCAGACACTCACTTGATAAACGTTTACAGTATGAATTCTTATTGAATATTGTACGTCCGAAGAAAAGATATGCTAAGTGGTCTAAGAAAGAGAAGGGTGGAGATGTTGATATTGTCAAGGAATATTTCAAGTACAATGATATCAAAGCAAGGCAAGCATTAACAATATTGACTAAGGAACAGATTGTAGAGATTAGACAGAAGTTGGAGAAGGGTGGTAAAGGTTAATTATTATAAATATTCTAAATAATCAATTAATTATGAGATCCAAATGATAGATACAATGATAGAAGTCACAATTGCGAAAGAAGATGACTTCTTAAAGATTAGAGAAACACTTACTCGCATAGGTGTGTCATCTCAAAAGAATAAAACCATATACCAATCCTGCCATATTCTACATAAGAAAGGTAAGTATTACATCACACACTTCAAAGAGTTGTTTGCCTTAGATGGCAAACCAAGCAACTTCGGTGATGAAGATAAAGGTCGTAGAAATACAATTTCCAATCTTCTAGCAGAATGGGGTTTGGTAACTCTTGTTGATAATGAGAAGAGCAAAGATCCAGTTGCTCCTCTGAGTCAAATCAAAATCCTTCCGTATAAAGAAAAACGTGAATGGAACCTAGAACCTAAATACAATTTAGGAAAAAACTTCTAAAAACTTTACTTTCATACCGTTTCAAGGTATAATAAAGGTAACGAACAAGTATAAATAAACTGAACATTCCTGATAAGGAAATGTCCGTGACGACATTAAACTATTTTTTAAACAAAAAAGAGGTAAGAAATATGTTAGATAAAATTAACAGTTGGATTAAAGCAGGTACTGAAACAGGTGTAGCATTAATCGCATTCGCGATTGTATTACAGGTAATTTTTGGTGGAACTGTCCCTTTCGTAGGTGGTGATATTATTGCTACTATTACTGGTATCGTTGCACAACTTGGTGCTCAAGGACTTGTTGGTCTTGTTGCTGCTGCAGTGCTATATAAACTTTTCAATAAGTAAAGTTATATGAAGTTTAGTAGAACTTAAAACTACGAACCACTTTCAGTCAGCGAAGACGTCGGCGTTATAATGGGAGATAAGGATTGGCTAAAGTCGATCGAGTGTTCCCACCAAATTTGGTAATTCCGTGAGTTATAATCATAGGCATTACCATTTACTCTTTATTGGAGTTATGATGGACACGAGTTCAATTCTCGTCGACTCCACCAATGAAGGTATTGTTTCCCCCGACAGTATCTTCTTTGATGGGGTTGCTAGGTTTCGACATGGTAACAGAAGGTTTAGAGTTGTAAGACCCAAAGTAAACGCAAACGCAGATACTTACGCAATCGCAGCCTGATAGGCATAGTGTGATTTGAGGATTTAGGCAGGATGAACCTTATAACCAAATCATCCTCCAACTTTATTAAGGAACGCATTACATCCTCCCCCACTGTAGTGTGTTCCTTAATGAGGTTAATACTTCATTATGACGAGTTGCTCAATAGAGGACTCATTTTATAACTCGCTTAACAGGAGAAAATAATATGACTACAAGTGCATATAACTTCCCGAGAGATCTATTCTTGGGATTCGATAGTTTGTTTGATAATCTATATCAATACGAAGGCAATCAACAATCAAAACAACAAACCTACCCACCATATAACGTGGTAAAGAAAGATGATAATCATTATCTAATTGAGATCGCTGTCGCAGGATTCAAATCAGATGATATTGATTTAACTTTGGAGAAGGGTGTTTTGACAGTGGAAGGAAACAAGAAACTTAAAGAAGAGGCAACTGAATATATCCGTAAGGGTATTTCTGCTCGTAATTTTAAACGTTCTTTCACTCTTGCTGATACTATCAAAGTGGTTGGTGCTGACGTTGTAGATGGACTATTACTAATTGGTCTTGAAAACGTTGTACCAGAAGAAGAAAAACCTAAAACAATTAATCTTGGAGAGTTTACAAAATCTGCTAAGAAGATCTTGTTAGGTTAATTATAATGAATAGGGGATTTTCGGATCCCCGACTATGGAGAAATAAGAATGGCAAACGTGTCAAAAATGAACAAGAAACAATTAATGGACCACGGCAAAAAGTTAGGTATTAAACTTGACGATGGCATGGTCAAAAAGACTATGGTCGGTTTAATCAAAGATGCTAAGGCCACATCTACACCAGCACCTAAAGCAAAGGCAAAACCTAAAGCAAAGATCGTAGGCAAACCACCAACACCTCAACCAATTCAAATGCCCAAAAAGGTCGTTGAAGATAAATCTATCTGGCAAAAAGTCAAAGACTTTTTCGGAGTATAGTATGGATGAAGTTAAGATTGTAAGACTCACAACAGGTGAGGAATTGCTATGTAAGATGGATCCCGCATCAACAATGATTGGACCGATTGTAGTTGACACACCAGTACTAATTCTACCAACTGCTGATGGAAAACTAACATTTATGCCATACATGCCGTATGCTGATATTAAGAAATTGAAAATCAAAGAACGTAGTATTATGTTCATTGTAGACCCAACTGAAGAACTCGCAGCACAATATAGAAATATGATTGGCGATGTAGTTGTACCACCAAAACCTAAAATCGTGGTCTAAACTTTACTTTTGGGGAGTTATATTATATAATATAAGTAATGAATAAATTTTACACGAACTTTTACCAACGAGGTAATAACGTCTATATTCGTGGATATAAAGATGGTAAACGTTTCAGAGATAAGATCTGGTACAAACCGTCACTGTTTATTTCCACTAACAAAGACACCGAATTCAAAAATATCAAAGGTGAACCAGTTGATGCTGTTGTTCAAGAATCTATGGGTGATGCCAGAAAATTCTTTCAGAAGTATGATGGTGTTTCAAACTTTGAAGTCTGCGGAACTACTCAGTATGCATACTCTTGCATCAATGAGGAATTCGATAACTCATTCAACCAAGAAGATATTGTTGTTGTAAACTTCGATATCGAGGTTGCATCTGGTGATGGGTTCCCTAGTCCAGATGAAGCATCTCAAGAAGTGACAGCAATCACTGCTAGTTACAAGGGTGTCTACTACACTTTCGGTTGTCAAGACTATACGGTTAAACGTAAGGACAACAAGTATATCAAGTGTCACGATGAGAAACACTTGCTACATCGTTTCCTTCAGTTTTGGCAGTCTGCCGATCCAGATATTATTACTGGTTGGAACATCCGTTTCTTCGATATCCCATACTTAGTGAATAGGATGCGTAAGTTACTCGGTGATAAGCAAACTAAAAACTTCTCACCTGCTGGGTTAATCAAAGAACACATTCAAACAGTGTTTAATCGTGAACAGACTGAGTATGAGTTGTGTGGTATTACAACTCTGGACTATCTAGAAGTGTATAAGAAGTTTACTTATTCTCAGCAAGAGAGTTATAGACTTGACCATATTGCTCACGTAGAATTGGGTGAACGGAAGTTGGACTACTCTGAAGTGGATAGTTTGTATCAATTATATGAAACTGACTATGAAAAGTTTATTGACTATAATATCAAAGACGTTGAGTTAGTTAATCAGATTGAAGAGAAGATGAAACTTCTTGACATGGTAATCGCACTTGCATACGACGCTAAAGTGAACTATATTGATACGTTCAAGCAAGTACGAATGTGGGATGTATTAATCAATAACTACCTGCTTGAGAAAGGTGTCATCGTTCCACCTAAGAAGGATGTTGAAAAGAAAACTCAATTTGCTGGTGGTTATGTTAAAGCACCCCAAGTCGGAATGCACGATTGGGTAATGAGTTTTGACTTGGCATCCCTATATCCACATCTTATTATGCAGTATAATATTTCACCTGAAACCTTTTTGGTTGGTGAGTATCAAGATTTAACTGTAGATGGAATCATCAATGGTAAGTTTGAGAAAAGTTCCGACTGCTTATCCGCAAGTGGATATTCGTATCGAAAAGATAAGCAAGGGTTTCTTCCTGAAATGATGCAACGATTATATGACGATCGTGTTATTTACAAGAAGAAAATGTTAGAGTCTTTAACTAAACTTGAAGAACTGACTAAGTCTGGTGGTGACATAACTCAAGTGACTAAGGATATCTCTAAGTACAAGAACCTACAACTAGCAAAGAAAGTACAGTTGAACTCTGCCTATGGTTTCCTAGGTAATCAGTATGCTAGGTTCTTTGACGTTAGGATTGCTGAAAGTATTACGTTGTCTGGTCAGTTGTCAATCAAATTCATTGCTAAGAAACTTAATGCATATCTGAATAAGTTGTTGAAGACTGATGAAGACTATGTAATTGCTGTTGACACCGACTCAGTATATTTGAAGATGGGTGGGTTAATTGATAAGGTCAAACCTAAGAACCCAGTCGACTTTCTTGATAAGGTTGGTAAGCAACAAATCGAACCATACATTAATAAGTGCTATGATGAACTTGCCGAGATGATGAATGCATATGAACAGAAAATGTTTATGGATCGTGAGGTTATTGCCGACAAAGGTATTTGGACTGCTAAGAAACGTTATGTATTAAACGTACACGATAATGAGGGTGTTCGATATGCTACACCTAAGTTGAAAGTGATGGGTTTGGAAACAGTTAAGTCTTCAACTCCATCAATTTGCAGGGAAGCATTGAAGGAATCCCTTAACATTATCCTTAACAGTGATGAAGAAACAGTACAGAAATACATTGCTGACTTCAAGAAAGTGTTTGATGAGCATCCGTTTGAGGACATTGCATTCCCTAGATCCATTTCTGACTTGAATAAATATACTGTTCCAGGTGACGATTTGATTATTCCTAAGGGAACATCTATTCATGCCAGAGGTGCGCTAGCATATAACTACCTCGTCAAGAAACATAATCTGACTAAACGTGTTGAGTTAATCAAAGACGGTGAGAAGATTAAGTTTTGCTATATGACTGTACCAAATCCAATCAGGCAAAACGTTTTGAGTGTTGCAAATGGTTTACCTAAAGAATTTGAGATGGAACAATTCATCGATCGTGATTTACAATTCAGTAAGGCATTCGTAGAACCACTAAGAGCAATACTAACTGCTGTTGGGTGGGAAGTTGAGAAGACAAATAATTTAATGGAGTTTTTCGGATGATAGAAGTTTATGAAGATGTATTGAGCCAAGAAGTTTGTAATGAATTAATTTCATTATTTGATTCTACAGATGATAAGAGAATGCATCTGATTGATGGTGACACTGAGGTGTTTGATATGTATGAGATCCCTTGGGATAATCCACTAGCAGGATATCTTAAAGAAATCACAAAAGAACTCAGAAAGCATTATCTAGAAAAGTATGACACACATCATATGATTCCTAAAGAATATAAACTTGAAGGATTCAGAATTAAAAGGTATGAACCTAATAAGCATTTCTATCCATGGCATTCTGATGTTTCTGGCCTTGGTACTTGTTCGAGGTATATTTCATTCCTATTCTATTTGAATGACAGCGAAGCAGTAACTGAATTTGCTGACTTCTCGATAGAACCAAAGAGGGGAAGTATAGTTATGTTCCCTCCATTATGGATGTTTCCGCATAAAGCACATATGCCAACAAAAGCACCAAAATATATTATGAGTACATATTACCATTATGATAAGTGATAAGAAGCAGGAACTCTTAACCATTATAATGGAAGAGTGTGCTGAAATACAAGTTGAGTGTTCAAAGATGATGAGGTTTGATGCTGATAGCAAAAAACTTGAGATGGAGGTTGGCGATCTACTATGTATGCTTGATATAATGTATAAATGGAATATGTTAGATTGGGATGAGATAGAAAAACAAATACCACGTAAGAGAAAGAAACTCGAAAAGTGGAGTAATTTATTTAAAGGAGAAATATATGAGTGATTTTGATTTTGATTTTGGTTTCACAGCAGTAGACGAGGATGAACTAGAAGTAGTACAACAAGCATCTAAAACTGCTGCGAAATCGTCAGAAAACTACGACCACGTACAAGAAAAGATTGATGCGTTGTATAATGCAATCATACCACTACTTAACAACTTAAAGAAAAATCCAGAGAAGGAATATATCCTCTGGCCAAATAGAGTTGAAAAGGTTGATGAGTTTGAAGACCACTTGACTAAAATATACAAATCGTAACTTTACTTTTGAGTGGGTTTATAGTATAATATAGTTATGTTTAAAATATTTAAAAAGAAAAAACAAGATCCAGTTGAAGAACTTGATTGGGATAAAATTACAACTCTAGATGACGTGAGGTTATTGATAAAACTTGCTTTCCCAGTCTTAAAGGTGAGTAATAGTAGAATTGAAGAAGTGAGACATTTATTAAAGGAGAAAGAATGAGTTTTTTGAGTGATATGACTAAGGGCATTGACACTGCCAATTTATTGTCGGACGGTGGTAATAGTTCTGAGTTTTCAGGTACTATTGATACTGGTTCGTATATTTTAAATGCATTAGTGTCGGGTAGTATTTACGGTGGTGTTCCAAATAATAAGATTGTAGCATTTGCAGGTGAGTCTGCGACTGGTAAGACTTTCTTCGTACTAGGTGTAATCAAACAGTTTATGGAAGATAATGCTACTGGTGGTGTGATTTATTTTGACACTGAGGCAGCAGTTACTAAGAAGATGATGGAAGACCGTGGCATTGACTCAAGTCGAGTTGTTATCGTAGAACCTTCATCTATTGAAGAATTCAGAACAGATGCTACTCGTATCCTAACAAGTTATATTGACACTCCCGAAAAGGAAAAAGAACCTATGATGATGGTGCTTGACTCATTAGGTATGTTGTCATCTAAGAAAGAATTAGAAGATACTGAAGCAGGCACAGATAAACGTGATATGACCAAAGCACAATTGCTACGTGGTACGTTCAGAGTATTATCATTGAAACTTGCCAAGGCAAATGTACCATTAATGCTAACTAACCACGTGTATGATGTGATTGGTTCTTACTTCCCGCAGAAAGAAATCTCTGGTGGTAAAGGTTTGAAATATGCAGCAAGTTCTATTATTATGCTTGGTAAGAAGAAGGATAAAGATGGTACTGAGATTGTTGGTAACATTATTGGTTGCACAACTCATAAGTCACGATTCACTAAAGAGAATAAGAAAGTAGAAGTCAAACTATCATTCGACAAAGGTCTTGATAGATACTATGGACTCCTAGAACTCGCTGAGAAGTACGACATCATTAAGAAGGTATCAACTCGTTATGAACTTCCAGATGGCAGTAAAGTATTCGGTAAAGCGATAAATGCTAATCCTGAGAAGGTATTTACGAAGGATATCCTCGACCAACTCGACGTGGTAGCAAGAAAAGAGTTTATGTATGGTGAGTTCGTAGAGGAAACGGAGGTAGAAAATGACGAAGTATAAATTAGTTGACCATGCTAATGGATTCCACGATGAGCATTGGTGTGTTGAAATTGAAGAAGGGTTGTTTAAGGGTGTTGTTTATCAGTATGACACAATTAATATTGAAGAGAATGTAGACGGTGGTGATGCAGTGTTGAGGTTTAACACTATTACGGTTGACAACCCAAACGAAGAAGACTTGGCAGAAGATGAGTTCGTAGATACAATAGGTGATATATTAGTTAAAATTATTTCTGATAGAATGGAAGAGGAAAACTTGAGTGAACGTAACCCATCTGATACTTAAAAATTTAATACACGATGAAGAATATGCAAGGACTACACTACCTTATCTAGAATCAAAATACTTTGATGAACACATTGAGAAGATTGTCTATGAACAAGTCAATGAGTTTATATCAAAGTATAATTCTTTACCAACACGTGAAGCATTAGTAATTGAATTGGACAACCGTAAAGGTATGTCCGATAAAGAATTTACTGAATGTGGTGCATATATTGGAACTCTCATTGATGATGAGAAGGAAGATCCCGAGTGGTTAGTAAACACAACTGAAAAGTTTTGTCAAGAAAAGGCATTGTATAATGCTATTATGGATTCTATTGCCATCATCGATGGTGAGAGTGATGAAGACAAAGGGGCAATTCCAGAACTATTAACTGATGCATTGAGTGTGTCATTCGATCCAAACGTTGGTCACGACTTCCTTGACGATGCTGATGATAGATACGATTTTTATCACAGAGTTGAGGAACGTATTCCATTTGATATTGATTATCTAAACAAAATCACTAAGGGTGGTTTGCCTAAGAAATCCTTAACAGTATTAATGGCAGGTACAGGTGTTGGTAAGTCGTTAGCAATGTGTCACTTCGCTTCTGCTAATATGCTTGATGGTAAAAACGTTTTATACATTACTATGGAGATGGCAGAGGAAAGGATTGCTGAACGTATTGACGCAAACTTATTGAATGTGAAACTTGATGACTTGCCTAATATGGCAAAGGAAACCTATAAGAAAAAGATTGCTAAGGTTAAAGGCAAGACATCTGGTAAGATGGTTGTTAAGGAATATCCAACCTCATCGGCAGGTGTTGGTCACTTCAGACACTTATTAAATGAGTTGAAGTTGAAGAAAGGGTTTAAACCAGACATCATCTATATTGACTATCTGAACATCTGTATGTCGAGTAGAATGAAGATGGGCGCTAGTGTGAACAGTTATACTTATGTCAAGGCAATTGCTGAAGAGATTAGAGGATTAGCAGTTGAGCATAATGTACCAATCGTAACTGCAACACAGGTTAATAGAACTGGTTATGGTGACAGTGACTTTGGTCTTGAAGATACATCTGAATCATTTGGTTTACCTGCTACGACTGACTTAATGTTAGCACTCATTTCTACTGAAGAGATGGAAGCGATTGACCAAATACTTATTAAGCAGTTGAAGAATAGATATGGCGATCCTGGAACTAACAAACGTTTCGTGGTTGGTATTGATAGACCTAAGATGAGATTGTATGATGTTGAATCAAATGCTCAGTTAGATTTGGTCGGAACTCATACTGCCACTGAACATAAGTTTAACAAACCAATCCACGTTGGTGATGAAAAGAAATCATTTGGACAATTAAAGGTATAATTCCCCTATTATAAACACGGTTAATACGCTTGACATTTGCTCAAAACTAGGGTATAATATAAGTATAGATTGAGTGAAAAGGGGTTGAGTTATGATTGATACTAAAAAAATTGTTGAGTTTGCTAGAGATGAGTTGATGATTTCAAAGAATGTTATTGTTAATGTTTATTTAGAAGATCTAACTGAAGACAATGCCCATGGTTGGTGTGTTGCTTCTTCTGACAAACCAGGATTCAATAAGAATGAATATGATATTGAACTTGAAGAAACTTTAAATGATGATGAGTTGTTAGTTACTTTGTGTCACGAAATGGTTCACGTTAGACAATACTCACAAGGTGAGAGATCTAATGAACGTGAAGCAATTTCTTTAGAAAACGAATTAGCAGAGAAATATAAAAAGTTTATTGCAGGGTAATTCAGTTCGGTAGAAATCCAGGCTCATAACCTGGAAGTCCTTGGTTCAAATCCAAGTCCTGCTACCATTTATAGAAGTCTTTTGGCAGTTTAGACTTCCTCCCAAACTAAAACTGTCAGGTGGTGTGTACTCCGAACTCAATCAACGACCACACCACCAATTTATTATAAGTAGGATGCGGACTCCTTTGTTATGTTTTTTGACGCATCCCCCAGACCCGAGCATGTCTTCCACCAAAAACTGCTCACCTATTCCTCATATGAAATATTATAAATATCTATTATGAAAAGATTTAAGACCATACTTTCTGAAGCAAAACTCACACATCTCGAACACATTGAAGATGCTATCTTTGATGATGGTATTGCAGGTGGCAAAGAAGCATTAAGAATTCTAAAAGATGTTGCTGATGTGCTACATGGTCATGCCAATAAACCTTTAAACATTCAAGCAAAGGTAGATGGTGCACCTGCTGTTGTTGCTGGGATTAATCCTGAGAATGGTAAATTCTTTGTCGGTACTAAAGCAGTGTTTAATAGAAACCCTAAAGTTAATTATACAAATGCTGACGTAGATAAGAATCATGGCGGTGGACTTGCACTGAAATTGAAGTCTGCTCTTAAACATTTCCCTAAGATGGGAATTAAAGGAATCCTTCAAGGTGACTTTATGTTCACTCCAGAAGATTTAAAGAAAGCAACAATTGATGACGAAGATTACATCACATTCACTCCTAATACTATTACATATGCTATTCCTGCCAAGTCTGAGTTAGCAGATACTATTAAGAAAGCAAAGGTTGGTGTTATCTGGCATACAACCTATACTGGTGATACTATTGCTGACTTGTCTGCTCAATTCAAAATCAATATTAATGCATTGAAGAAATCGAAAGACTGTTGGTTTACTGATACGACATTCAGAAATGTATCAGGTGCTGCAACTTTGACACTCGGTGAGATGGCAATAATTAATAAACGATTAGTATCTGCCGAAAAAGAATTGTCAGCATTGGATAAAAAATCAGTAGATCTATTATTCGGTAAGACTGAGATTGCATTCAACTTGAAAATCTATATCAACGATTTAGTTAAGCAAGGCAAAAGGTTTAAAGGTAAACAACAAGCAATTACAGGATTCATCGACTTCCTAAGAAAACGTTATAGTCCGATGATTGCCAAGTTGAAATCTGATAAAGGTAAGGCAAAGAAGCAATCATCGTTAGATGATTTAATAAATACTTTACATAAGAATAAGAAAGCAGGTGGAACACTTGCTTATGCTCTACAATGGCATGACGATATTGCTGACATTAAACGGATCTTAGTTAAGAAGATGGAAACAGTTAATAGTATCCCTGCATTTATTAAGACCCCGACTGGTTATAAAGTAACTGGTCCAGAAGGTTTTGTCGCCATTGATACGTTATCTAACAAGGCAGTTAAACTTGTAGATAGACTTGAGTTTAGTAGAAATAATTTTAATGCGGTAAAATCATGGTCTTAAATTTTAAAGAATATTTAACTGAAGGTGCTGCAACTAATGCATCAACATTGTTTGAAGAAGTTATTGTAGAATTAATCAACACTAATAAGGTTGATAAATCAATAATGAAGAGTGCGAGTGTGCAAGCATGGTTGAAGAAAACTAATAAGAAGTGGAATACTGTCAGTGGTAAGACTGATGATGAGGTTGTTCAGGTGTTAGTGAAGTTTAAGAAACTTATTAATAGTCAGTTGAAAGGTAAAGCAAAAGCAGGTGGTAGTAATAAATTAGCAGTATCTGGTTTCTGGAACAAATCGACTGGTAAAGATAAAGACACGTCAAAGGCAGACATTATTGTAAGTGGTGTTGGTGTTTCAATTAAAGGTCCGGAAGCAAGATTGATGTCAGGTGTTAAGGCAGAATCTAAGGCAACACTTGTTGCAGCACTAGAGCAATCAGACGTTAAAGGCAAACTTGGTGAAGAATTAATTTCCGTATTGGACAATTTCGTTGAACGTGTAAAGACTTATGGTGCTGATATGGACACTACTACAATGCGTAAAATGGATCCATCTAAATTATCTGCCGAAAATAAAAAAGCACTTGACCAATTAAATACTCAAAGAGAAGTTAAGGAAAGGGCAGAGAGTGCATTTAGATCTGCATTTAATAATGCTGAATTTAGAAAGGCATTTGCATGGGAAGCAATGTCTGGATCTGAAAAATTTAATGGTAATGCATTTGGAAGTGCTGGTGATACTACTGGGTTTGCCGATTCTATGTTTGTGTGGAACTATACCCTAAGTGGTATTAAATATAAGTCTGGGTTATCACAATCAGATGCCTATGTTGCAAGTGTTGCTAAACAAATGAAAATTAAAACTGACGTTAAGAGTCATTCATATTCTAAGACAGTTGATGGTGTTAAAACTAAACTTGGATATACTATATCACAAACTATTGATTTAGCAATGACTACTGCTGCAGACCAATTCAAAACATTAAATGATGATTATGAAATGGAATACACTAACAACAACCTATTACTAAGTGAAGGTATTATTGATGAGGGTAAGTTTACTGATGCTATGAAAGGTGTTTGGGATAAAGTGAAGAATGCTATAACAAAGTTGTGGATGGCATTGGTTAAAAAGGTTAAAGAACTAAAGGAAATTATCAAAGAAGTTACACAAGGTAGTGTGTCTTATATGATGAATGCCTTTGGGTTAGACGTTGATGTCAAATATAATAACAATATAAAATTCTAATGAAAACATTAACATTTAAAGACTTCTGTGAGATAGTTGAAGACAAAGCACTTAAACCAGTTCCTGGATGTAAGTGGTGTCATCTACGTGATTACAGAAAAGAGTATGATAAGTTTCAATCATCTGATGAAAAGAAAGCATATCGTGCCGAGTTAAATAGGTATAATAGAAAGAATAGAAAACCTGAACACGAAGGGATGGATGCATCTCACGTTAAAGGTAAGATTGTAGGATATGAAGATGCCTCAGTAAATAGAGGTAAGGCAGAAAAGAGCAGACTTAAAGGGTCTAAACGTAAACCTAGAGAGATAGAGGAAAACAAATGAAACAAATGAATTTAAATGAAGTAATACAAAATGTTGTATTGAATGAGGCAATTAACTCAAAAAAGACGGTTTCTAGTGCTGTTAAGGTTTTAAAACCCTTAATTAGGAATTTGACAAAGGTCGTAGATGATATGAAAAAAAATAACGATGATGACAACCCAGTAGACTCATTAGATTCTGCTATCAATAGTCTTGAAGATGCATATGAAGAACTTGGATACACTTTATCTGACCTATAAATGAAATCATTTAAAGAACATTTAACTGAAGCAAAGCAGAAACCTGTCGCATTCACAATGGGTAGATTTAATCCAATGACGAAAGGACATGGTGAGTTGATTGACTTCGTAGTTAAATCTTCACGTGGTGGAACTGGTATGATATTCACTACTCAGTCCCAAGATGCTAAAAAGAATCCACTACCATACAAGGATAAGTTAAAGTTTTTAAAGACATTCTTTCCAAAAGCAACTATAATGGACCAACCTAAGTTGAAGAATCCATTTCAAGTGTTGTATTGGTTAGATGAGCAAGGATATAAAGATGTCACTCTGGTAGTTGGTAGTGATAGAGTAAAGGAATTTGAAAAGCAAATTAGACCATATGTTAATCATGAGGACAAATCAAAGTCATTAGAATTTGATAGTTTTAAAGTAGTAAACAGTGGTGAAAGAAAGGCAGGTGTTTCTGGTACTGATATGAGAAAGCATGCAAAGAACAATGACTTTGAAGCATTTAAAGCAGGAACACCTAAAAGTGTATCTGAAAGAGGTGCTGAAGAATTATTTAAAGCAACAAGAAAAGGAATGAAACTAAAATGATAAACTATAAAGATTTAAAAGAACAGAACTTAACTGAGAAGTTTGACGAGAAGAAAGCAGAAAAAACATTAAACGATTTCGCAGCAGTGTATGCCCAAATGAAATTTGTTGGTGTGAATAATACAATTCAAAAAGAAGCAAAACAAGTCTATGATAGAATGGCATCACAGTGGTTTGGTTCATTAGGTATGAAAGACGTTAAGGCACCAAAAGAATTAAAATAATGAAAAAGTTTAACGAGTTTATTACTGAACAGAAACTCTTTGAGGAATACCTTGAAGAGAAACTAATTATGCTATCTAATGGTAAGAAGTACGGTCAGATCGTATTCTTAGCAGGTGGTGCTGGTTCAGGTAAAGGATTCGCTGCTTCAAACTTCATGGAGAAGGAAAAGTTTAAGGTACGTGATGTAGATGAGTGGAAGAAAACCTTTATGGCACTTGCTGACATCATCGACAAACCCGAGAAGCATGCCAAAATGATGCGTGCTGGTTCGAAGATACCTAAAGGTGAGTATTCTGAAATTAAAGGATTAGATTTAAAGAAACCTGCCGACGTTGGTAAGTTACATATGTTCGTTAAGAAACTTAACCTCAAAGATAAAACAGTTGATGTTATGTTGAGTCAGATGAAGAATAAGGCAGTGTTGCCTAATATTATGTTTGACATTACTGCTAAGGGTGTTAAGGATATTAAACAATTCTTACCTAGACTATTAAGTGCGGGTTATAACCCTGCTAACATTCATTTGGTATGGGTATTGACCAACTATAAGATTGCTATTAAGCAGAACAAAGAACGTGAACGTGTTGTGCCTGATGATATTATGCTACAAACTCACGAAGGTGCTGCAGATACAGTATTCAAATATATTAATGGTCAAACCAAACGTATTCAAATCAACGGTGCTATCCACGTTATTCTAAACAATCAAGACCAGACCGTGTCATGGCATAGTACAGGTGCTGATAAGACTTCTAATATGAAGAAAAATGGTAAGTTGAAGATTAGTGGTGATGTAGTTAAAGACTTCACTTATCTGACGTTGAAAGAACGTGGAAAACCTATGACCAAAGAAGCAACTGTGATGAAGCAATTTAATCAATGGGTTGTTGATAATATCCCTAGAGGTGATTTACAACGTGGTGTTGAGCAATCTAAAGATGTTGAACCTCGTGTTGGTGCAACAAAAAGAAACGAAAGGGATTTCGGCAAAGGTAAAGACACTAGGAAGTTTGGTGTGGGTAGGAGAGCAAATGCAAGAAAATAGAAAACCAATGACAATACAACAGAGGATGGCGAGAGGTCGTATGATGAAACGTCTTGCTCCAAAGATGGCAAAGTCAAGAGCAAGAATGGCAAAACGTATGCCCAACCCTCAGAAGTTAATGATGAAGGCAATGAAAGCAGCCAAGGTTAAGATTCGTAAGAAGGTTGCTGGTAAGAAAGGTTTAAACTACGCACAGTTGAGTCCATCTGAGAAGATGTCAGTTGATAAAATGGTTATGAAGAAAGCAACACCTGCTAAGATTAAAGCACTTGCTAAGAAACTAATGCCTAAAGTAAGAAAGGCGGCAACTGCTAGAGTTAAGTTAGCACGAAGTGGACCAGTAAAAGAAACAGTTGACTTGGATTCATTGTTTGAAGAAGAGTTAGCACCTAATACGTTTGATAAGGTGTTTAAGGAAACTGGCGGTGCTGGTGAGTATGGTACTACTAAGGCAAAAAAGAAGTATAAAAAGGACACTCCAGGTGAAGAAGACTAATTTCATATTCCCTTGGATGCAACCATTAAGTAAAGACGATAGTTGGTGGTTGATGTTTAAAGTACGAATGACTGTGCTATGGTTGATGATACCGAGCACAATAAAGTATATAAAGAATAAATTATAAATATAGCATAATAACAAATTAAATATCAGGATTCCAGAATGAACTTAATTAACACAATTAAAAACTTACATAATATTAATGAAGGTAATGCCATTCAAAAAGAAATTGATGAAGCAACTAGGTATAATGCGGGTTTAATTAAGAAGGCAATTGCAATTGCTAACAGTAAGAAATATGCTCACGGTGACTACGACCATGCATATGCTGCGATCGAAAAGTTGAAGAAAGGTTTGGCAGACGATCCAATTGTTGCTAAAGCATTAAAGAGAGCAAACGAAGGTGTTGAGCAAAACAGTGATTTAGACTCATTGTTTGAAGAAGCACTTGTTGAAAAGAATACTCCAATAGCAAATGCATGGCAGAAAGGTGCTAAGTCTGTTAAGTCTGGTGATATAGAACTTGTAAGGGGTAAGCACGGTGTACATACTATTAAGAAGAAAGGTAAAGCAATTGGCGACTTCTCATTAGAAGATGATTCTGATTTATGGGTTGTTAATATTAAAGGACAACGTGGTCAATTGACTCTCGATTATCTTGATGAGTTAATCCCACAACTAAAAGAATCAGTTGAAGAAGGTTCAAATGGACTTGAAGAAGCAGCAAGAGTTTCTATTCTGAAAAAGAATGGATACGAAATCTATGCTTCTGGAAAGACTTCTGTTGGACTTTCTTTATTCTTGATGTATAAAAGAGAAATCATCGCTGCTGGAACTAAGATGGATTCTAAGATAATCTTTGGATTTAGTAAGAAACATAAGGTTAGTATGTTTAGTAATATATACAAAAAGACTAAAGACTTTAATTACCTAATATTTCCAAAATATGAAGATGTTATTGCTCATGTTATGAAGCATAAAATTGTTACTGAATCAGTTGAAACAGACTTAGATTCTCTATTTGAAGAAGAGTTGAGAGAAGCAAAATGGAAATTAACTTCAATGTCTGCTAAAGATGCGATTAAGAAGTATGGTAAGGATAAAGTAAGAGTTGGGCATCTTAAAATGCGTGACA
>Ga0233439_10001713_pt1 | contig 27047 bp, 27 predicted proteins | sample SI_123_September_6_FD_182713 | JGI IMG/M metagenome (GOLD analysis project Ga0233439, IMG submission 182713) | Seawater microbial communities from Saanich Inlet, British Columbia, Canada - SI_123_September2016_100_MG | ecosystem: Environmental > Aquatic > Marine > Inlet | place: Canada: British... | reverse complement strand
TATTTCCGGAGTGGTTGTCGGTGGGGGTGATGATGAGTGTCATTTGAAATTTGTTCCTAACACTGCTGATGTCAAGGTAGGGGATAAAGTGCTTTCTTCGGGGTTGGGGGGCATTTTCCCAAAAGGTTTGATCATCGGAAAGGTCTCACAGGTTATCAAGAAAAAACAGGGCCTGTTTCAGGATATTACATTGGTCCCTAGTTCAGACTTATCGCGCCTGGAAGAGGTTCTTGTTCTTCTTTCGTAGGTTTATTTATGTATTTTTATGCTCAGGCACTCATCATAGTTTTTTTGTTTTCAGCCCAAACTACTTGGCTGGAACTGTTTTCCTTTGGCGGTGTTATCCCGGACTTAGTCTTGATTTGGGTGGTATATTGTGCGGTTCGACATTCTCGAACAGCAGGAATCGGAGCCGGAATTACTATGGGGCTTATCCAGGATAGTCTTTCTGGAGGATTGTTGGGGGTGAACACGCTCTCAAAAGGACTGATTGGTTATTTTTTTTCTACACTCAAAGATAAATTTTTTGTTGAAGGCATGATTCCGGTAGGGATATTCCTTATCCTTTCCTCGGTTTTTGATGGACTTGTGTTTTATTTCTCTATGGGAACTATCCTGAAAGGGGAGATTGCCTCGAGCTTTTTGTACCAGTCATTACCCGTTTACAGTATTTATAATGGTTTGATAGGCCCATTAGTGTTTATGGTGTTGGATAAAATTGATAGCTGGTTGCAATCGAAAAAAACTGGCTTGCATATGAGGACAACAAATTGATCTTGTTTCGCCATGGAACGGAAACCAATGATGCAATAAAAAAGAAGATACGTATCTTCGCCATCCTCACTGTGGTTTCTTTCCTTTGCCTATGGATGCGGATCTGGTATTTGCAGATTTTAAAATGGCAATACCTGACAGGACTATCAGAAAATAACCGGGTTCGAATGGTGACCCTGCCTGCGAACCGGGGGATGATCAAAGACCGTAATGGTGAGACTCTAGTCAGCATTCGGCCTGCTTTCAATTTGTATTTAACTCCAGAAGATACTCAGGATCTGGAATCTTCCTTGGATAAACTTTCTCAAAGAATTCCCATTAATCGAAAAAAGTTGAAGAAGGAAATGGCTCGGACCAAATCTTTCAATGAAGTTTTAATAAAAGGGGATATCACTCGAGAAGAGGTGGCTTTTGTAGAAGAGAATAATATGAGCCTTGCCGGAATTCATATCAAGGCTGAGCCATTAAGAAATTATGTGTTCAATGATTTAGCTTCGCACACACTGGGTTACTTGGGGGAGATATCTAAAGCAAGGTTGGAAAACGTTAAAGACCCAACTTATAAGCAAGGGGACTTTGTTGGTAAAAATGGTCTGGAAAATATATATGAATCTCTTTTGCGTGGCGAGAAAGGATATAAAGAGGTTGAGGTGGATGTTTCCGGCCGGGAACTTAAAACATTACGAAAACTACCTCCAGAAAGCGGAAACAATCTCATCCTTACTCTGGACGTAAGGATACAAGAGGAGTTGGAAAAAATAATGACCGCAACTGCGGAACAGAATATGAATGGTTCGGCAGTGGTCATGAAAGTGCAGACAGGAGAAATTATTGCAATAGTCAGCAAACCCTCATTTGACCCCAATAAGTTTGCCGCAGGAATCTCTCCCAAAAGTTGGAATGATTTGGTGACGGATGAGTGGCACCCTTTGCAGAACAGGTCTATTCATGGTCAATACCCTCCTGGTTCTACCTATAAAATTATTACAGCACTTGCAGGCCTTGAAGAAGGAGTGATTAAACCGGATACATCTATCTATTGCCCCGGATATTTTAAGTTGGGAAGAGGGCGGTACAGGTGCTGGAAAAAATCAGGGCATGGTGCGGTGAATTTGCACGATGCGCTCGTGCAGTCCTGCGATGTTTATTTTTATACGATTGGACATCGGTTGGGTATTAATACCATCGCGAAATATGCAAAACGTTTTGGGCTGGGGAGTCCAACCCGCCTGGGTTTGAGCCGCGAGAAAAATGGATTAGTTCCTACCACCCAGTGGAAGTTGCTAAACAAAAAAGAACCCTGGCAGTTAGGTGAAACCATTTCTGCATCAATTGGTCAAGGTTATAACTTGGTGACCCCTATACAGCAGGCAATTATGATGGCCGCTGTGGCTAATGGTGGCATTTTGCTTAAACCTTATCTGGTCAAGCGTATTGAGGACCCTGAAAGGCAGACTCAGAAGGAATTTCACCCGGAAATTACGGGTCAAATTGGGGTAAATCCTGATCATTTGGAACAGGTTCGAGAGGCCTTGCGCGATGTGGTGAACGGTGCAAAGGGAACAGGTAAAAAATCCCGCCTAAAAAATATAATTGTTTCGGGAAAAACCGGAACCGCCCAGGTTGTCCGAATGAAATCCAATGAGGAATTGGAGAAAGATGAGGTTATACCTGTCAAGTACCGGGATCACGCATGGTTCGTGGCTTTTGCCCCCTACGAAAAACCTGAAATCGCCGTGGCCATTATCGTAGAACATGGAGGTCATGGTGGGGCGATGGCTGGCCCCATAGCTGGGAAAATTTTCAAGAAATATTTTAAGCTTTATCCCCCACCCGCGCCTTCTGCGCAAACTCTATAGTCATTGAGAGGCCGTAACAGACATTCGATAATTTTGGAACGTGCTTTTTCCTTGAATATTCTCTTAAGGTTAAGTAGTTTAATTCTTTGCCAATAAAATAAAGTATGAGTTATCAGATTTCCGAATTTTGTGATGCGATAGGATTCAATGGCTATTCAAGCAAGTGAAATCCCATTTGTTATGGGGCAAAAAGTGACCGCTACCATTCGAGGGGAGGTTTTTACCGTTAATGTCAGAGGGTGGAAGAATGGGCAATATGTGATCACTGATTTGCCAAAGGTGGGAGGTGAAGCCTACCGGGTTGCTCCTCAAACCGGAATCCAGGTCCATTTCATCAAAGATGGTTTGTTTGCCAACTTTAAATCTTCGGTAAGTTCTGCCCTGGCCCAGGCAATTTCGCTTTTGGTTATAGAATATCCTCGTACGTTTGATCTGCATAATTTGCGCAAATTTGAGCGGTTTAGAACCAACGTTCCGGTGACCTTTTATAGTGAAGAAGGTGAATCAAAATTTGAAGATGCCGGAATTCTTCGTGATATCAGCTCTGGTGGAGCCTTGATCAGTCACGCCAAGCAGGTCTCGAAGCAAAAAATTTTACATGTATCTGCCGAACTCCCTAGCGGGGGTTCCATTAAACTGCAACCGGCGGCAGTGCAAAATTTGAGGAAAAACCCTAAAAGTGAATCCACTCCTTTTGTGACGGGAGTTAAATGGAAGGGCATTTTTCCTGAGTCTGAACAGGCTATCTCCGGTTTCATTACCCAAAGGTCAAAAGAGCGCAGAGATAATTCGCGATAATATTTCATGGAATTATTTCCAGGTCTTTTTCCCGCAGGCGTTTGATTCGGTCTCGGAGTTCGGCGGCTTTTTCAAATTCCAGATCTTTTGCAACTGAGAGCATCTGCTTTTCCAATTCTGCGATCAATTGCAGAATCGACTTGCCAGATTCATATTCCGCCTCTTCTTCCATGACTTCAAAAGTTGGTTCTTGATTTTTCGAATATTCCATGGAATCACCTATGGCTTTTTCAATTGAACTGACGGTTATTTGATTTTCCCTGTTATAAGCAAGCTGGATTTCCCTTCTGCGGGACATTTCATCAATGGCGGCCTTCATTGATTTGGTTACGGTATCTGCATAAAATATAACTTTACCGGAAATATTTCTCGCGGCCCTTCCAGAGGTTTGAATCAGGGAGGTGGTGGATCTCAGAAAACCTTCTTTGTCTGCATCGAGGATAGCGACCAAAGAAACTTCGGGGATATCAAGTCCCTCACGCAACAAATTGATCCCTATTAAAGCATCAAACTCTCCCAGACGTAGTTCGCGTATGATCTGGGTTCGCTCCAGGGTCACGATGTCTGAATGCAAATATTTGACCTTCAGTCCCAGTTCAGAATAATGCTCCGTCAGATCTTCAGAAAATCTTTTAGTCAGTGTTGTAACCAAACTACGCTGATTATTTTCTGCTCGAGAACGGATTTGATTATATAAATCGTCTACCTGGCTTGCCACAGGTTTAATCTCAACCTCAGGATCTACCAAACCCGTTGGCCTCGCAATCTGTTCCACCACCCCGTTTTCCGATTGTTCCAGTTCATAAGAACCGGGTGTGGCAGAAACGTAAATTACATTGTTTACATGTTGGTCAAATTCTTCAAACCTAAGTGGACGATTGTCAAAGGCTGAAGGGAGGCGAAACCCGTATCGGACCAGGTTTTCTTTGCGAGACCGGTCTCCCTTGTACATGCCTTGTAATTGCGGCAGGCTAACGTGACTCTCATCAATGACGAATAGCGAATCGTTAGGGAAATAATCCAACAGAGTTGGAGGTGGCTCACCTGGAGGTCGATCCATGAGATAACGTGAATAGTTTTCAATACCCTGGCAGTAACCGACTTCCTTGATCATTTCCAGATCAAACAGGGTTCTCTGGTCAATTCTTTGTGCTTCTATGAGGAGGTTCTGGCTTTCAAAATAGGCAACCCGTTCAATCAGCTCTTTCCTTATATTTCCCATGGCCTTTTCCAGAAGCTCTTTCGGAGTTACATAATGGCTGGCAGGATAAATAGCGATGCGATCCAGTTCCCGGATGGGTTGGCGGGTGAGGGGATCGAAGGAGGTGATCCTATCTATTTGATCGCCGAAGAATTCAACTCGAATGGCTTCATTTCTTTCATAAACAGGAAGGATTTCCAATACATCACCTCTTACACGAAAGGTGCCGCGTTGGAAATCCACATCGTTTCTTTTGTATTGAATTTCGATGAGTTTCTGTAAAGCTTGATCTCTTTCCAGAGTCTTGCCTCTTTCCAGAAACAGAAGCATGCCGTGGTAAGCTTCTGGAGAGCCCAAACCATAAATGCAGGAAACGCTGGCGACAATAATGACATCGCGACGTTCAAACAGGGCATGGGTGGCCGAATGGCGCATTTTATCGATCTCATCATTGATGGAGGCGTCTTTTTCAATAAAAGTATCGGTTTGGGCCAGATAGGCTTCGGGCTGGTAATAATCGTAATAGCTGACAAAATACCCCACTGCGTTATCCGGGAAATATGTTTTAAACTCACTGTATAGTTGAGCCGCAAGGGTTTTATTATGGGCGAGTACCAGGGTTGGTTTTTGCACCTGTTCTATAACATTGGCAACGGTAAAGGTTTTCCCGGACCCTGTAACTCCGAGCAAGGTCTGAGAGTTTGGGCTGGTAGTCATGCCATTCACAAGTTTTTCTATGGCCTTGGGTTGGTCCCCCGCAGGCTTATATTTGGCATGAAGTTTAAAAGGTTGCATGACCATTTCAATGCAAAAGGGTTTATGTTAAATTATGAGACTCATGGGGTGATCCTGTCGACTGATGCAGTCTTCCTTATTTTAACTCAATTTATTTTACGCCGCTCGTTTAGGATTGGGCGATTATGCTATGAATATTCTGACCTGGTGATACGGTTCAGGAAAGGGAATTTTGGAAAAACAAGAAGATATTGTTAAAACAGTTCACCTTGGCGAAACGGAAGTGACGCTGATGGGAACGGCCCATGTCTCTCAGTTGAGCGTGGAAATGGTGGAAGAATATATTAAAACCGGTGACTACGATTGTGTCGCTGTGGAATTATGTTCACCACGTCTGGAAAACATCACCAATCAGACTTGGTGGAAGAATCTGGATATTTATCAGGTGTTCCGCAAAAAGAAAGCCGGACTCCTTCTAATCAACCTTGCTTTGTCTGCCTATCAAAAACGTTTGGCCGAAAGAATTGGGGTAGAGGCAGGTCGAGAAATGATTCGAGGTGTTGAACTGGCGCGTGAAAATAATATCCAGTTGGAAGTTATTGATCGGGATATCTCGATCACCCTGCATCGTTTGGTTACTGAGGTGTCGTTCTGGCAAAAACTTAAAATTGTCGGCGGCCTGATTGCTGGAGTATTTGTTGGAGAAGAGATCAGCGAAGAGCAGATTGAAGACCTCAAGCGGGGTGATTTATTGCATTCGGTAGTGGGTGAGTTTGGTGAGGAGTTGCCAGAGATCAAGAGAGTCCTGATTGATGAACGGGATCAGTATATGGTGGGACGATTGGCACAAATTGCTCAGGCATCGGAGCCCCCTAAAAAAATACTGGCATTAGTGGGTGCCGGACATTTAATAGGCATGCTCCCAGCCATGGAATTCCCTCCATCTATAGAGCATATGGAAAAACTGGATCAAAAACCGCCTCCAAGCCGATTGGGCTATTTCATTGGTTGGGGAATCTGCGCATTCATTCTGGCGATGTTTGTGGTCGGTTTTCGTCAGTCTCCCGAACTGGGAGAACAGTTGGTCATTACCTGGGTTTTATTCAATGGAGGATTTTGCGCGCTGGGGACACTGATTGCCCTGGGTCACCCTGTCTCAATCGTGGCTGGATTTTTTGCCGCTCCCTTGACATCGTTGAATCCTACTATTGGGGCCGGAATGGTTGTGGGCCTGGTGGAATCGTATATGCGTAAACCCAAAGTGAGTGATTTTGAAACCCTGCGTGAAGATATCGCCATCTATTCGATGTGGTGGAAAAACCGTGTCGCCCGGCTATTGCTGATATTCTTTTTTTCCAGCTTTGGTTCCATGATCGGAACTTATACTGCGGGCGCTTCTATTGTAAGCCAGCTTTTTGGATAAATAATGAATGAAAGGACTCCCAGGATTGCGGTTACTCCCCCCGCCTTTTGCCATTCGCAATCTCTGACAGCTGAACTTTCCAGCCACTTCCCTAATACTGTATTTAATGAAAAAGACAGATACCTCTCCGGATCTGAGTTGGTCGATTTCCTGGCAGATGCAGATGCCGCTTTAATCGGTAGAGATTTTATCAATGCGGAACTGATTCGTTCCCTGCCAAAATTGAAAATGATTTCAAAATATGGAGTGGGGCTGGACAATCTGGATCAAGTTGCGTTGAGACAAGCCAGCATTGAACTCAGGGTCACACCTGGCACCAACAAAAGGTCTGTGGCTGAACTGACCCTGGGGTTTATGATTGGCCTCTGCCATAATATATTTTCTGGATCAGAGGAATTAAAAAGTGGAAATTGGCGGCGAGATGGAGGCCATGAACTCACCGGAAAAACTGTTGGGATCATAGGTTGCGGCAATGTAGGGCAGGAGCTGATCCGGTTGTTACAGCCATTTCAATGCAGAATCATGGTGCGTGATATTGCAGACCGAAGCGAGTTTTGCCGCGAATGGGGTGTGGTTGAGGCGATCTTTGATGAAATTGTTACGGAAGCAGATATCGTTACCCTTCATGTGCCATTGACCGATAAAACGGAAAACTTTGTCAATAAAACAGTGCTTGCCAAAATGAAACTTTCAGCGTTTCTTATTAATACCAGTAGAGGTCGGGTAGTTCACCAGAGAGACCTGCACCAGGCCTTGATCTCAAAACAAATAGCGGCCGCGGCTTTGGATGTATTTTGGGAAGAACCTCCAACAGATATAGAATTTCTCAAGCTTCCCAATTTATGGGTTACTCCACATATAGGAGGGAATGCGCGGGAAGCTGTTGAGGCAATGGGCAGAGCGGCTATTCAAAACCTGGTTGACTATTTTTCATTATAGACAGCGTATATATGAACGAAGAAACCAAAGAGTATAAACAGGAAGACTGGCAACGTCATTATGATGAAGATGATATGGGCTGGGACCTGGGCCAGGTGGCTCCACCCTTTGTAAGATTGTGGGTAGAAGGGAACCTGCCCCTTGGTAAAGTTCTGGTTCCAGGGTGTGGAAGAGGACATGAGGTGCTATTTCTTGCCGAAAATGGATTTGAGGTTACGGGAGTTGATTTTTCTAAGGGAGCTGTCACACATTTAAAAAAATCTCTGACAGAGCGAAACCTGAAGGGCCAAATTTTGTATCAGGATTTTTTCAGCTTGGATAGCACTCACACTAGTGTTTATGACCTGGCAATTGAACAAACCTTTTTTTGTGCCATCTCTCCTCGACAAAGACAGAATTATGTTCTGAATGTTTCGCGAATATTAAAGCCGGGAGGAATGTTGGTGGGTCTGTTTTATCACACGGATAAGGAAGGGGGACCTCCCTACAATACCACTCGTGAAGATATCGAAACGCATTTTTCCGAAAAATTTGAAATCCTTAAGCTTGAAAAAGAACCCCTGTCAGCAGAGCAAAGAAAAGATAAGGAATGGTTGGGTATTTTGAAGAAAAAAGATTAAAGGCTCTGTAAAAATTCGGGACGATTATTTTTGGGTGAATTGACTTCTTTAGAGACCGGGTGAAAGTCGAATTCTTTTGAAGGGAAGGGAGTTAAAAGGCCTCGTACGGTATCCAAAGTGGAATCGGAGGCGAGCCAGATGCCGTATTGTTCTGATCGTAAAATGACTGGCATTCGTGCATGGATTGGTGTCAATTTTTCGTTGGCTTCGGTTGTCAGAATTGTATAAGTGTTCAGGTTCTCCCCCACATCATTTTTCCGGGTGGACCAAAGCCCGGCAAAGGCGAAGAGAGCCTGATCTCTTAATTGTATATAGTGTGGCTGTTTTTCTTTTCCCTGCCATTCCAGAAAACCATCTGCGGGAATCAGGCAACGTTGATTTTTTAATGGATTTTTGAAGCTGGGCTTCTCGTGCGCTGTTTCGGATCGTGCATTAATAAGTTTTATTTTTTCATCTTTTGCCCATGAGGGTATCAGTCCCCATTTCATTCCAAGTAATTTCCTTTCTTTATTAATAACAACGGGAGAAACCATACTGGGTGCAATATTGTAGCTAGGACAATATTCAAAGCTGATATTTATGGGGCCAAAATGAGACGCGATGGTCTTTAATGGTTTGGTAAGTGTATAGCGTCCGCACATAAAGCGAGAAGTCATCCTTTAATAAACCGGGGTTGGGTCGCATTCCCGTTTATAGTACTATTAAAGTTTGTAAATAAAAACGTGATTTAAATCCATATTAAATTTATGACAACAATGAAAAAAGTACATACAGGAATATTTAGGGATGGGGGAGCAGGAGCTTTCGCCAAAAGGAGATATCGTGGAAGGCGAAAGGAATTGATGAGAAAAGAGGGTCGTATCATGGCCATTACCGGAGTTCCCTATGGCCCAGGAGGTAAAACGACATGGGCCTATGCCTATTGCCCCACCTATCAGGAACCGGCCATAATGTATTTAACGGGAATTAATCAGAGCAATGTCATTCTGTTGCTGGACCCAGATTCAAAAATTTCTGATGAAATTTTGTTTGTGGATAGCAGAGATCGGTTTATGGAATTCTGGGAAGGGGTTCGTTTTGGTGTTGGGGATGATCAAAGTTTAAAGGAAGTGAGGTCGGTCACGGGAATTCAGGATGTTCGTGATATCCGGGAATTTAAGGATGTTCTGAAAGAGCGGTTATTCAAGCAAAAGAAAAAGGCGTTGGGAACATTGTGGCTGGAAGGGACACGACAAGGAAAGCCATGCGCTATCAAAACGGATCACAATTACGATTTCAAGAAGAAGCTTGAGGGCTGGTTGCGATCCTGGAAGGCACCCGCCTTGAAAAATATTATGAAAAACCATTTTGAATTGCGCCTGCCGCTGGATAAATACGATATCGCCAACGCCAGCAAAGCTCAGGATATAACCGGAAATGGGTTTAAAGTTTTGCTGAAAAATTTCAGGAAATTTAAAAATGAGTGCCAGGTACAAGGGTTTCTGGAAGGCCAAATGCTCATGAACACGCCTTTTGGCCTTAGTTATCCTTCCATTATAGCATCAGGAGCCAATGCGACCATTCTCCATTACACTAAGAACGATGACGAATTTTCCAAAAATGAGATGATGCTGATGGACTTTGGAATTCGCTGGATGACTATGCACGCTGATATCACCCGGACTTTTCCCATTTCTGGACGATTCGATCCCATGCAAAAAATACTTTATGAAATTGTCCTGAAAGCCCAGCTAGCGGTGCAGAAGAAGGCGAGGGCTGGAGTTACCATTGATGAGTTAAACACGGTTTGTTGGGACAGGGTCAATCAAGGTCTTGAGCATGAGTTTAAGGCCATTGGAGGAAAGTTCAAACTGCAATATAAAGAACGGCCGCACGGAGTGAGTCATTTGATGGGTGAGCAGGAGCACGATGGAGATCCCTTCCGCAATTACGCCCCACAACCAATGAAGCCGGGCTGGATGCTCAGCAATGAACCAGGTTTATATGGGGAGTTCCGCCTAAATTGGAAAGGAAAAACCTATGATGAAAAGATTGGTATTCGCATCGAAGACAATCTCGTTATAACATCAAAGGGGTGCATAAATCTTTCCAGCAAAATTCCTAAAACTGTAAGTCAGATCGAGAAATTGATGGCCCGGAGGGCCAATTGACCCAGTTTAACTGTATCCGCTAATTTTTCCGCTAGAGGTGGTCTTGTTAAATTTCTTTTAATGCGGAGAGCACTTCTTCGATGTGAGTTTTTACTTTAACCTTGGGGAATATTTTTTGTATCGTGCCGGATTTGTCAATAATGAAAGTGGTCCGAACAATACCCATAAAGGTTTTCCCATAGAGTTTTTTTTCTTGCCAGACCCCATATTTTTGCACCACTTTTTTATCTATATCGGCCAGGAGGGTGAAGGGAAGATCGTATTTTCCGATAAACTTCTGATGCCTTTCTGTTGAGTCAATGCTTACACCAAGGATGACGGTGTTTTTGAACTTTTTGTGGTGATCGCGGAAGTCGCAGGCTTGAGTAGTGCATCCGGGAGTCATATCTTTGGGATAAAAATAAAGCACAATGTTCTTTTCACCTTTATAAGAACTGAGTTTTACTTTTTTCCCATCCTGGTCAATAGCCGTAAAGTCTGGCGCCTTGTTTCCTTCTTTTAATTCAGCCATTGTTATTTAGCCAGGTAGTTGGGCAAGTAGTTCATCAATATTTTTCTTCAACCCGTTCAAATTTTCTAAAACCTTGTCTTTGGGTTGCCGGTCAGCATCTTTGTTAAATATTACCCTTGCGTCTCCGATTAAATTTAAAATCAAACCATGAAGTTTAGGGGTAGGGGTTTTACCTTCTTCACAAAGGCTTTCAAACGAGACAATCAAACGCTGAAGCTTCCCATCAATCTGCAGGCCCAATATCGACTGGTCTTTCAGGTTAGAGGATTGCTCAAGATATCCCCAAATCCCTCCTTTATCTTGAATGACTTCCTGGCTTTTTTGCAATTCTTTCAATCCTTCAATGCAAATATCAGCGGCATATGTTTTTGGAGTTGAAATTAAAAATAATCCTGATGTAAGAAAAAAAAATAAAAAAGTAATTTTCTTACAATGCCTGATTTTATTTTGGGCTGTACTCATCTGCAAACTCCCAGTGGCTTAGGTTCATTGGGGTCTTTATGGGTGACAAATAAAGATCTGACGTTTCAAGGCATTAGACAGGAACATAATTTTAATGTCAAACCTAAACACAAAATATTGTTTTTTGCGGGTTGGGCCAAAGTAATGAGGCTACTGAATTAAGGCTTGAAAAGATTCCAGGCTCCGTAATTTTTCAAAAACCGGGTCAGAGATAATCACTTTTTTTACGCCAGGGTTCAGTTGTAAAATGATTTCAAGGTTCTTGATTCCATCTCCAAGATCTCCCTTCATAATATATGCCCTGGCCAACAATAACCTATGGGGGATGATATGTTCGTGGTTGGGGTGAATGATAAACAACCTTTCGAGGATTGATATTGTCCGGTTGTATTGCTCTTTATTGTAATTGGCAGTGGCGGTGTTGAGCAGGGCGGTAAGGTTGGTAGGGTCCATCCTCAAAATCATGGAATAGATACCCAGTGCTCGCTGATACATTCCGAAAGTTGCAAAAATTTCTCCTTTTCTGTTCAACGCTTCAATAGGATTGATGAACAAAGAATTTGGGTTCAGGGGTTGCCTCTCTGTCGCATCAATATTTTCAGGTAATTCATCAAGAGATATTTTTGCAATACCATTGAGGTCACCCAGTTTTCTGGCTTTTTCATAGAGGTCTCTGGCTTTATTCAGATGTCCTCGGAGAACGTTTATATCTCCCCATTCCTGATAGCCACGGCTCTTGAGCTTTTCATCATCTTTTGCGGATTTAATAAATTGTTCCACAGATTTTTCTGCCTCATCCAATCGCAAGAACATACTATGAATTCCAACAAGAATCTCTTGAACTTTGAGGTCGTTAGGGCTCAGTCGGGCGGCTGTTTCTGCTTCAATAATAGATAACCCATATTGTTGGGATTGGTAAAGGGATTTGGATCGATCCATATGATGCTTTCCTGGAACAACTTTCACGGGTAGTTTGTCAGTGGTGCCTTTAAAGATATATTCTTTAAGGAGTTTTGCTGAACTTGCCTTGGGTTTGTCTCGGTGGTTATCCAGAATATGGTTGATATAGGTCAACGCCTGTTCCTTGTTGTTTGCAGTGGTATAAAGGTAAGCGAGTTGGTAAGCCGCATCAACATTGTCTTTATCGAGAGAGAACGCTTGCTTGAATGAGTTTTCGGCTTCATCGTTCTGGTTAAGATAATTTAAAACCATTCCACGCTCATAGGGATATTTAGAGTTTTTGGGGTCTAGTCGGATGCTTTCCATCAACTCCCGATTGGCTTCTTTTGCTTTACCTTTAGCCATCAAGGTCACGGCAAACTCATAATGTGCCAGAGGGTTATTTCTGTGTTGTTCCGCGGCGATGATACAGGCCTTTTCCGAGGTCTGGCCGTTGCCAAGCTTTCTATGGATCTGGCAAAAGGCGAAATGGAGGGCGGGGTGCTGGCGTTCTTTTTTGAATCCGGTGAGCAATGTTTCCAGAGCTTTCTTGGCTTCATCTTTTTCATTTAAAATCATTGCTTTTAAAATTTCAGGAGTGGCTTCTTTTGGCTTGCCGGCAATTTTTGCGTCAAGAATCGAAAGGGCTTCGCTAAACTTTTTTTGCCCAACCAATTCCCGGACCCTTTGGTAGTCCGGGTCATTTTTGTCCTCGGAGATAGAAATATCCCAATGTGCGATATCTGGTGAGGGGTAGGTCGCGATTGCGTGCCCGGACAGTACGGTAGTAATAAATAAAGCGGTTAAAATAATCACATTTTTAGTAGAGTTCATTTTTTACTTTTCTGCCTCTGGATGATGGCTGTTTGTATTCGTTCGTACTGCACGGGTGGCTTTTCGAGATCGGGATTTTTTATTGCTATTGAATACGGAGCTGGTATTAAAAACAACTCCAAATGCATTGTAGCGTCCATTTTCCTCACCGGACCATAGCGAGCCACTTCCGTTTTTTTCAAATATGGGGTCCATATGAATTTTCATTTCACTTCCCAACTGAGAACTGTTGGTTTTTTGAGGCTCATAGAGGGATTTCAATTCTTCGGTAGTTGGCAGTTGCCAATCGCTATACTGGGCAAACCTTTCATCGTTGAGTTGCCGGATGAATTCATGGATTTCATGCCAGTTCAACCAGTGGCCAGAGTGAAGGTAGGAATCTTTTTTCATCCACATAAGCCCGGTTTTGGAATCGGTGATGGTACCATCGTCATTATCCAGATAGCGTTTGTCACTGGATTCCATAGGAATTGCAAAGGCGCTTGAACTCAGGCCTCCCAGTAAAACAAACAAGGTAAATGCTAAAAGAACTGAAGTTGAACTGAGGGTTTTAAAAGGATGCAGTTTTAATTTTTCCATCAGACCATTTTTTCTTTTAGTAATTTATTGACCATACCCGGGTTGGCTTTCCCTTTACTTTCCTTCATGACTTGACCTACCAGAAACCCAATGACCTTCTCTTTTCCCCCTTTGAACTCTTCAACCTGACTGGGGTTGGCCTGGATCACATTATCCACGATTTTTTCGATGGCAGAGCTATCTGTGATTTGTTTCAGTCCTTTTTCTTCAACGATACTTTCTGCAGATTTTTTCGTTTGATACATCTCCTCAAAGACTCCTTTGGCGATATTCCCGCTTATCGTTCCTGAGTCGATCAATTTAAGCAGTTCCACCAACGCAGAGGGAGTGATCGGGCAATCCGCAATATCTTTGCCATCCTTTTTCAATTCGCGCAAGAGGTCTCCCATTATCCAGTTGCTGATGATTTTAGGTTGAGGAAGCAGACTCGCGCATTGCTCAAAATAATCGGCGAGAAGTTTTGAGGAGGTTAAAACCCCGGTGTCATATTCGGGGATTCCATATTTACTCACGAAGCGTTCTCGCTTTTGTTCCGGTAGCTCTGGAATGGTTTTTTGTAGTTTTTCCACCCATGCGTCATCAATCAATATTGGGACCAGATCTGGGTCGGGAAAATAACGGTAGTCGTGTGCTTCCTCTTTGCTCCGCATGGGGAAGGTTTCGCCCCGGTCCGCATCATAAAGTCGGGTCTCCTGTTTTACGGTATCTCCCTGATCCAGAACTTTAGTTTGCCGATCTACCTCATATTCAATGGCTTTCTGGATGAACTTGAAGGAGTTGAGATTTTTTAGTTCTGTCCGAGTCCCAAACTCCTTTTGCCCAATGGGTCGAATAGAAACATTTGCATCACAACGGAAGCTACCTTCTTCCATGTTGCAATCGCTGACCTCGGTGTATTCCAAAATGGATTTTAGCTCGGTCAAATAAGCACGGGCTTCTTCCGCAGAACGCATGTCAGGTTCACTGACTACCTCGCAAAGAGGGACGCCGGTTCGATTAAAGTCGACATAACTTTTTCCCGGATTTCCCAGGTTTTCCCCGTGGATCAATTTTCCTGCATCTTCTTCCATATGAATTCGGGTCAGGCCAATTCTTTTTTTAGTGCCGTCAACGTAGATATTTATATGTCCACATGTCCCTAAAGGGAGCTCGAATTGGGAGATTTGATAACCCTTGGGCAGGTCGGGATAAAAATAATTTTTTCTGGCAAAACGATTCATGGGTTGAATTGTGCAGTGCGTGGCCAGGCAGGCCCTCATGGAGGACTCCAGAAAATGTTTGTTTAAAACGGGAAGCACTCCCGGCATTCCTAAACAGATTGGGCAGGTGTTTTCGTTGGCTGGAGTGCCAAATTGGGTGGAACAGGAGCAAAATATTTTTGTTTTGGTTTTAATTTGGACATGAACTTCCAGTCCAATAACAGTCTCGTATTTCATATGTGGCCCGTATTCCGTGTTGCCTGGTATGGACGAAGTTGGAATTTTTGGAGGTTGTTCAAATGATTTAGATTTTAATCACCCTTAGGGGTCTACGTCAAGCACTGTCCTCAATGGGCTGTGAAACCGCCATCTACAGGAAACACCGTACCTGTGATGAAAGATGATTCATCGCTAGCTAAAAAAAGGCAGGCATTTGCGACATCTTGCGGTTTTCCAAACCGGCCTATCGGGTAATCCTTGCTCCATTCTTGCATCAACGCCTCATCGTTCATGAGTTCGGCTGTCATATCCGTTTCTATCAGGCCGGGACAAATGGCGTTGGAGCGAATGGAATAACTGCCGTATTCCACGGCAATGGACCTGCTGAATTGGTTCAAAGCCCCTTTGGAGATGTTGTAGGCCGCCACCTGTGGCACTGCGATGATGCCGAGGATGGAACTGATATGGATGATGCTACCGCCTTTTTGCTTCATCATTATAGGGAGTACCCTTCGGGTCAGCTTGAACGCGGATTTCATATTTACATCCATCATTTCATCATACTGATCGTCAGTGATTTCATGCAGGGGTGCTCCTTTGAAGAGGCCAGCATTGTTGACCAGTATGTCAATACGATGGAATTTGCTCTGGGTTTCCTGGACCAGGCGATCCAAATCTTCGCCTCGGGTCATGTCCCCCTGAACGACCAGAGCCTGGGAGCCAAGTTTCTTGGCTGTTTCCTCCAACTTCTGTTTTCTTCGACCGAACAACACTACGTTGGCCCCTTCACGGCAGAACGCCTCGGCACTGGCCTGGCCTATTCCTGATCCGCCACCCGTAATGATGGCTATTTTATTTGCAAGTCGCATTTGATGCCCTAATGATTATAAAATGGAATCCAAGGTATGTATAATAAGTTTTTTTGTTATCATAATTCAAATCTAACAGGCTTTGCCAGATGAATCTGGCTGGATGGGTTCTATTGGTATAAATCAATTATGAAATATGCATATTATGGTTTTGGAGCTTTTATCGGGTTTGTATGCGGAATGGGCATCAACCTGATTTTTTACTGGCTGGATCAGTCCGGGGTGAAGTTTGCCCATTACCTGATCAATAATTTCGGTTTTGTAGGAAAATATCTCCTTGAGTTGATCAACGCTCTTCCGATTATCGGGGCGGCATTGGGAATTATTTTGATCAAACTCCTCTTCAGCCGGGAACTGACTGAAAGAAGCGAGTGAAACCACTGCAGGTTCTCCATGCTCATGGGGGATTTGCTCTTTATAGACAGGGAATTAGTGATAGAATAAATATCGGAATAATTGTCACCCAGGATCAAAAATGAGTAAAAAGTTTAATGATAATATTTTGAAAGCCTTGGAAGGTGCTCAGGAGGCGGTCAAAATATGCAAACAGGCAATGGTGGATGCTAACGATGAGAGTTGCCGAGCCATGTATTCCGCAATCCAAAAAGATTGTGAAAAGCATGTTGAAATGTTGAAAGGAGAGATCGAACTTCACAAAGTGCAAAAGAAGTGGGATGGATAAATGCGTATTTTGATTGTAGAAGATGAGAAAAAAGTTTCGGCCTTTATTAAAAAAGGACTTGAAGAGGAAACCTACGCAGTAGATATCGCCGTTGATGGAGAAGAGGGTTTACTTTTTGGCGAACAGAATCAGTATGACCTGATTATTCTGGACCTCATGCTTCCTAAAGTTGATGGGTTGGAGGTTTTATCCATCCTGAGGGACAGGAAGATCGAAACACCGATTCTTCTCCTTACCGCCAAAGATTCTGTGGAAGACAAAGTGACAGGGCTTAACAAAGGGGCCGATGATTACCTGACCAAGCCATTTGCATTTTCGGAACTTTTAGCCAGAATTCGCGTCTTGTTGCGAAGGGGAAAGACCGAAGCCAGAACGACCCTGGAGATCGCCGACCTGACTTTGGATCTGGTCAGTCACAAAGTGAAACGTGAAAATGAAGAGATTGAACTGACAGGAAAAGAATACAGCCTGCTTGAATATTTCCTGCGTAACCAGGGTAAGGTTCTGACCAGAACGATGATCGCCGAGCATGTCTGGGATTATAACTTTGATACCTTTACCAACGTGATTGATGTTTACGTCAACCATTTGAGAAAAAAAATTGATAAAAATTATTCGCAAAAACTTTTGCATACCCTCCGGGGCGTTGGATACATTATGAAAGAATAGTCATGGCTTTCAAATCCATTCGTTCCAGGTTGACTGCCTGGTACGTCACATTATTGGGTATCATCCTCATTCTATTCAGCGTTTTTCTTAACTATTTCCTTTCCAAGCGGCTTTACGAAAGTGTCGATAATTCTTTGACCGTTTCGGCCACCGTTGTTGCCACCTCTGCGGTGATGCAATTCAATCGTTCGCCTTTGCCCGGACTCGACAGCTTTTTTGAGCAGTTCATGGGAGCCGGAAACCTCAACAAGTTTTATCGGATTTATGATGGCTCGGGAAATGTTGGATCTCGATCTAAAAATATTGATGCCTCCCAGTTTCCCTTATCCCAAGCCGCCTATGCCGATGCCATTAAAGGCGCAAATTCTTACGAAACATTTTTGGTAGATGGAAAACACTCTATTAGGGTTATCACCATGCCCATCATCAGGGAAAAGAAGCTGGTCAACCTGGTACAGGTGGGGACTTCTCTGGAAGCGGTTCAGGAAACCCTGAGAAACTTGAGAATTTTTCTGTTTACAGCTGTTCCCTCCGTACTTGTTCTGGCAACATTATTCGCCCGGTTCATGGCCCGAAGGGCTTTGAAACCCATTTCCCGAATCATTCAAACAGCCCGCGATATCGGGCAGGGGCAAGAGTTGAACCAACGTATTCCTGTACTTAAAGTCCAGGATGAACTGGGGCAATTAGCTCTTACCTTTAATGAAATGATGGACCGGTTGGAAAACTCCTTTGCCCAGATGCGCCAGTTTAGCAGTGATGCATCGCATGAGTTGAGAACTCCCCTGACAGTGTTGAAAGGTCAAAATGAACTGATCTTGAGCAAAAAACGTGACCCTGAAGAATATCAGGAGGTAATAGCCAGCAATCTTGAAGAAATCAACTATATGTCTAAAGTGCTGGAAGACTTGTTCGTTCTCTCGAGGTCTGATGAAAACCAGATTCTCCTGAACTGCAAGCACATGGACCTTCGAGACTTGGTGGAGGAAGTGTGCAAACATGCGGAAGTGTTAGCAGGTGATAAAGACATTCGTATCATCATAGCCTTTCTTGAGTCTGTGATGATCAATGGCGATGAAGTGCGGCTCCGGCAAATGATCTGGAATATTCTGCACAACGGTATTAAATACACGAAACCGGGGGGCGAACTGAAAGTATCTTTGCAGAATGAAGGGAAGTTTGCCCTGTTGTCGATACAGGATACGGGTATTGGAATACCAGAAAAAGACCTGCCATCAATATTTGATCGCTTCTATCGTGTAGATAAGGCCCGCTCAAGGGATGAAGGGGGGAGCGGTTTGGGCCTCAGTATTTGCCAGCATATTGCCGAAGCCCATAAGGGTAAGATCGAGGTAGAAAGTAAACCGAGCGTCGGGACCCGTTTCAAAATCCGCATTCCCAGCATTACCCCAGGGTCCAATGGGCAATAACTTTATTTGGCGAGCAAAGAGTAGTCTTGGTTTAATGCGCCGTTGCTCATTGATCCCTGCCTAAGGGTTGTGGAGTTGGAGAATAACGTTTTTGACCTGGGTATAGTTTTCCAAAGCATGGATGCCCATTTCCCTGCCAAACCCGCTTTGCTTATAGCCCCCAAAAGGTGCGGCGGCATCGAAAATATTGTGACAGTTCACCCAGACGGTACCGGCTTTAAGACCTTTGGCTACTTTATGCGCCTTATTGATGTCTTGAGTCCACACACTGGCCGCCAGTCCATAAATGGTATCGTTGCCACGTGCAATGACTGAATCAAGATCTTCAAAAGGAGCCGCTACCACCACAGGACCAAAAATTTCTTCTGCTACGATTTTCATATCGGGATTAACATTGTCGAAAACGGTGGGTTCAACATAACATCCTGACTCCATTTCTCCCCCCGGAGTTTTGCCGCCTGCTCGTGTTTTAGCTCCTTGCTGAGCTCCTGACCGGATAAAATTCATGACCCGTTCCTGTTGCTCTCTTGAAACCAAAGGACCCATGTCTGTGTCGGAACACATGCCCGGTCCGATTTTAATATTTTTAGCCAGTTCGGTAACGCGCCCTATGAGGTCTTCATAAATATTTTCATGTACCAGCAGTCGCGAACCTGCGGCGCAACATTGTCCGTGGTTAAAAAATATGGCACCGGCAACCCCCTGCGCGGCGAGGTCCAGGTCTGCATCGGGGAACACGATGCTGGGCGACTTGCCTCCCAACTCCAATGAGACTCGCTTTAAGTTTCCAGCAGAAGATTTGACAATTTCATGTCCCACCTCCGTGCTTCCGGTGAAGGCGACCTTATCTACATTGTCATGACGGGCCAGAGCTTCGCCCGCATCGCCAAATCCGGTGACGATGTTGACCACTCCATCGGGGAACCCCGCTTCGGCAAACAGATCTGCGAGGTATAAAACCGATAAGGGGGTCTGTTCCGCTGGTTTCAAAACCACACAATTGCCCGCGGCCAGGGCCACACCCAGTTTCCAGGTGGCCATGAGCAAAGGGAAATTCCAGGGAATGATCTGCCCGACCACACCCATAGGCTCCCGCAATGTGAAATCGAGAAACTCGGCTCCCGGAGCATAAGGCACGCTGATGTCAATGGTTTCGCCATGAATCTTTGTGGTCATCCCCGCGTAATAACGGAAGTGGTCGACAGTGAGCGGCACATCGGCGGCACGGGAGATGGTTAACGGTTTGCCATTATCGAGAGTTTCCAATTGGGCGAATTCTTCGGTGCGTTGCTCGATCAGGTCTGCCAATTTCCACATCAGCTTCCCTCTCTCCGAGACGGTTATTTTTCTCCAGGGTCCGTTTTCAAAAGCGTTGTGGGCTGATTTTACAGCTCGGTCTATATCTTCTTTATCTCCCTTGGGAACACGGGTCAGGACGTTGTTATCAGAAGGATCCAGAACTTCAAAAGACTCGCCGTTGGAAGCGTCAACACGTTTCCCATCGATTAATAGTTTTTGCGGGGAGGCGAGAAAATCTTTGATCGCTGAAAGCGTTGCGATTGCTGTGGTCATGGCTATCTCCAAACAGGTTGGGGAATCAAAAATAAACTATAGTCCAATTATTATATTGATTGGTGGCGAAATAAAGAGTTTTTTGAAATTAAAGGAGAGGGACTGACTGATTTCTGGCAATTTAATATCTAGATTAGCAAGGTATTAAACTTATTACAGATTTCTTAGTCTTTGTGAGCGGGCAAGGTTGAGGGCTGATTGGGGTTGGGAATTCTTCTGGTTTTCATTTTCAGATTTAGATTGGATTTCTACATTCAAGTTTGTTCCACCAAACCCCACCAAATTGGAAGGGGTGAATGATGTGGGGGAGTCTACTGCTTTATTATCTTTTGAAGGGTTGGATTTATTGGAACTCAAATTTTTCTGTTCTTTGGTTCCCTGACTAGCTTGTCCAGGGGGAATGAATGTTTCGCTACGAATGGAAGAAATAGGGGAAGCACTGTTGCTGGAAGTGGTGCTGACTCCACCGAGGCCATTAAAAGTTTTTGCCGCTGAAGGTTGGGCGCGGGTAATGTTGCCGGTTCCAAAGTCCACTCCTCCGATTCCTATTGTAGGGGTAGTGATATTGAAATTTTGTGCTACTTCCACTCCACCAATGCCTACCGCGGGGCTATTAGCGTTTCTAATAACGGAACCGACTTCTGGAGCGGACGGTTTCTTTGTCTCAGATTTAGGTTCTGGCTTTTCAACTGGTTTGAGTTCTAGTTTAAGTTCTGGTTTAGCTTTCATTTTAGTTTCTGGTCGGGCCGATTTAGGAGCAACAGTTGTTTTCTTTTTGGGGAGGATATCAACTGTTTCCGCGTTTAAAGTTCCATCAACTTTTGGAGTGATTCCTCCTTTAACGACAATTTTTCCACCCGGCCCCCAACCCATGAGTTGTTTTGCGTTGACCTCGGCACCCCAATTGATAGCTGTGCGGTAGGAGTTTTGAACGTTGCCATTAACATCCCCGCCTATATAAGCACTGCCTAGGCCAGAGTTAGAAGAAACATCCACCTGCGCTCCACTAAGCAAGGTAACATTTTTTCCTGCAACTCTTATCAGGCCGCCTTTTTCCTGCCATCCTTTTCCCGAAGCATCAAGTTGACCGGATACATTGACCGTCCCCTGATTACCACCATCAAGGATAATTGTTCCCTCCTGATTTGTGGAGATGGACCTTGCTTGAATGATGCCATCCATATTAATGACCTGATCGAGTGCGTTTTGTGCGGTTGCGACTTTTAGGGTAACGATACCCCCATCGGCATAAATCTTTCCACTATTCGATACCTGAGCATCAAGCTCTCCTCCATACATTCCAGTTGCTTGTTTTAATACAGTGTTATTAACCCCCAGATTAATCAGTTGATCGCCATAAAGATCGAGGGTGAAAGTATTGCCTGAAGCGAGGCTGACTTTTCCAAGTCGGGCGTTGATAGTTCCGGAGTTAGAAACGCCAGGAGCCACCAATGCTACCAAACCGCCCTCGGCAACGGTGATGGTTCCTTTATTAATGATTACAGCCTTAGAGCCGCTAGATGGAAGGTTGAAGTTGAATTTCTCGCTCATGAAATCCCAATTGCTGATGTCAGTGGTGGTAGCTACCAGACCTCGAACATCTACTCGGGCGGTGTCCCCAAAAATTACACCGTTAGGATTGATCAATACGAGACGACCGCTTGAACTCAGATTACCTAAAATAGATGACGCCTGGTCTCCTGTCACCCGGTTAAGGGTAATGCCATTTGTGGAGGGTAGTTTAAAATTGACCGATTCGTTAGCCTCGATGCTGAATGATCGCCAATCGATGATGGCCTTCTCGGAACTCTGAATGATGTTGAGTTGTTGGGCATTAGGTTGGCTAATTGTCACATCACCAACCTGACTTGTTGGGTCTTGCGGGAGAGCATATGACAAATGAGTAACCAACAACGGAAAAAGGGATAGCGCGAGAAAAGTAAGGAGAATTTTTCCATTATTGCTTTTATTGTGCGGTTTTAGATTAAATTTTGTTTTCATTGTATTTTTTAATATAAAAATTATTATTTATTATATTTTAAATACAATTATTGTGCCAGTGTAACAATTTTGTGACAATTTTAGCTATTCTATTGATTTTAAAGCCATAAATTTTTGTCTTGGCGAGTAGCGGAAAAGGTTAGATGCTTAAATTTTCATAAATAGTATAAATTATATATAAAAATTAATACTATTGTGGGAATCTTACAGCATATTTTGACCCTTGATAGGGAGGGCTCAGAGTGGGGGAATTTGAAGTTTGGCAGGGGTTATTGGATCCATACCAGGGGACGGTAAATCCAGGCTTTGTCTCCGGCGGCGTCTTCAATATGTACCCAATTGTTATCGATTTTAAGGACTTTCATGGAAAAAAATTTATCTACCGGTGCCCAACTGACTTTGGGGAATTTCGTCCCTGGCCCCTCTCTCAGGTTAGTTTTATTGTTTTTTATGACAGCGCATTTATATTTCTGGGTGGTGAGGGGGGCGTGGACCCAATAAGCGTCTCCATCCAGATCCTGCACCTGTTTCCAGTCATCTTTGGTTTTTAATAGTTTAAAGGGCATGTATCGGAAAACCTGCCAGAGTTTTTCGTGTTTGGTGCTGGGGCCTTTTCTCAAATTCGCTTTCTCGTTTTTGATGCAAAGAGCCAATGCGGGGCTTACCGCAAAAATTAAAAAAAACAGGACTAATATAGAAACGGATGCAGAAACTTTAGTCATAGTGCTTGGGGGCAGAGGGTCTATAAGTAGATTAATGAATTGATTTTCGTTTAGGTTCTTCCATATTCTAAAACGAACAAACCGCAGGAAATAGCTCCGTAGATCATGAAAACCTGAAGCAGGAAACGTGATGAGGTAACCGGTTGAACTTCTTTACCGTTGACTTTGAAGATGAAGGAAAAAGCCTGCTTTTCTAAATGATCATTTATCTCAAGCATATCAAATAATCCAGCCTTAATCCGTTTTTTCTTTTCTTTGCCATCAGGGGTTTTGACGATTACCCGGTAGGAAATATTTTGAAACAGACTCTCATCTATTTTTTTTTCCAGTACGGTTCCATCCAGGACTGAAAAAAACTTAAAAAAAACCAGAGCACCCAGAAGGGAAACCAGTAAGGTTTTCCAGTTGAGAAAAGTGGTGCGCAGTTTTTCTGTGTTGTTTTGTTCTTGCTGGTGGCCCATGAAAAAGGTATGCATGGCTGGAGTGAAAATATCCCATTGAAAATAAGGGTAGCCGGAGTAATGCGGGCGTGTGTACCAGGGGCCGGTCCCGGCCCCGGCCTGTTCTGTGTATTGAAGGTCATCGTAAGCCCGCCTGCGATTCAGGTCTGACAATACGGAGTAGGCTTCGGCGATTTGAGCGAATCGTTCCTGGTCGGCAGGGCTGGGATTTTGAATCCGGTCTGGATGACATCGTTTGGCTTGTGCTCGATAGGCGGATTTGATTTCCGGATATCCCGCACTTTTTGCCACGCCCAGTAAGGTGTAGTAATCAGGGTTGCTCATGATGAAGAGGGGGCCAGTTTTTTAGTGATCCAGAACATTATTGCAATAAATACCAGGGTCAGCAGAATAATGCTGACTTTAAACGGGTTCAATGTGTCGATCAAGACCTTGCCCAATGACAGGCTCAAAAAAGTATAAGCGACCGAAAAAAGGATGTTGCCCACGAGCGAAAATAAAATGTAGCGCCGAATATCATAACGGATCATCCCTGCAAAGGGCGGGATGATTTTGGAAACCACGAATAGAAAACGGCCAAGGATGACCATGGATGCCGGGTGACTGCGGAAAGCACGTTGAGTCCAACTGATGGGTTTTTCAAGTTTGCGGACAAAACTGAATTGCATCCAATAGTTCAGCCCGGTTTTATAACCCAGAAAATATAAAAACAGGTCGGCGATCCAGCCTCCGGCAAACCCACAAAACAAGACTCCATATGGATTCAGCAAATCCTGCGAAGCGGCAATTCCTCCAAAAACGAGGAATAGAGGAATGCCATAATGATCGAAATAAGTACCTATCAGGATGATCCCGTATCCATAATCCCGGACCAGAGGTTCGATGGATTCAGGGGACATTATTCGCAGGAATCACACAGCATATTGGTCAGCGCATTCATACAACAACACCCGGCATAGGTTCCTGCCCCGGATACAGCACTGTGCTTGAAGGTTTCCTTCATGTCCGGACGTTGGTCATAATATTGTTGTGGAGGGGGCTGTTGCCTGTATTGCTGGGGAATTTCTGTTCCACCATGTTGTTGCGGGGACTGGACATTGGGGTCTTGTTTCAATTCATTTCCGCACTGGGTGCAGAAATTCGACTCGTCACCATTTTCAGCTCCGCAATTTCCACAAAACATATTGGCTCCTTTAAAAATCTTTGCAGTTGAACAGGGTACGTTCAGGGTTTTGTTTTTTCTCAATCATGGATTCAAACACTTTTCCTGTTTCCTTGTCAAGACAGTGAGTGATAATATTTTCTACCACCGGAAAGGATTCATTCAATCGCAGAGCGGGCAGGCAGGTCAGGAGAGCTTGCTTTTCGTTGACTATGAGTTGGCTGTATTTAGCATAGGTTTTCTCCAGCCAGGGCCGATCTTCCGGGTATACAGATTCTTCTGAGTGCCGGATTAAATTAAAGCGCCCTGCTTTTAAATCGGAGTGGAAATCCTCCATTGCATCGAGGAGGTTGATGATTTTTCCCAACCCCATAAAAAACATTTCCAAAGCGGAAAGGCGGGAAGCATCCACCTTGTCTTTAAACGGTTGGGTCATGATATATGCAAAAGTTTCGCCCCAGCATTCCTGGATTTTAGAAAAACTTGCGGAATTCCCTTCCAGTCCGTTCAATACTTTTTGTCTTTTCTGTATTTGTTCAATATCCAGGTTGAAGGTTTGGTATTGATCCATATTGGCATCAAATGTTTTTTGAAATCGTGACTGCAGGGCTCTGTTATAGTGGGTGACCCAAAATCCTTCCTCGTCATCGAGGTTGTCTTGAAACTTAATTTGAAAAGCCAGTAGGCTAATCAAGGCTCCCAGTCTCACGGCCGGATGGTCAGAAGGCAGGGATGCAACTTTGGCAATGGGCATTCCCGAGCAACGATCCTTGACCGCCTGGATGTCTTGCACTACCATTTCGTTATACAACATGGCGATCAGGGTACCTTCATAGGTGTTCACAAACGCGTATAAGCGGTTGTGGGTTTTCACCATATGGCGGCAAATACTACAGTAGTAGAGTTTGTAGTACAGGCAGTCCTTGAGCAACAGCTCCATTTTTTCCGGTTTTAAAATTCCAATCATGGGGAGGTTGGGTGGGTTATTGTTGATATCATTATAGGTTATCCAGTTACCGCGATCAAAAGGGAAGGTCTCTTGCTACAAATATTGACATTGATACAGTTAGTTATAATTATGGGGATAATTGTTTACCTGACAGTGAACATGATTTATCTGGTTCGCCTTGAACCCGTTACCCATAAGCTGGAAGATCCTCCGATGGTTTCGGTGTGTGTCCCTGCTCGAAATGAGGAACGAGGTATAAGGGCTTGTCTGGAATCCCTTTTAAAACAGGATTACCCCCAGTTTGAAGTGATCGTGGTGAACGACCATTCTACAGACCGTACAGGTGAATTGATCAATGGCCTGAAAGATCCCCGTTTAATTGCATTGGAAGGGGAGACCTTGCCTGATGGCTGGTTAGGGAAGCCTTTTGCCCTGTATCAGGCTTTCCAGAAGGCAAAAGGAGACATATTATTATTCACCGATGCCGATCCTGTTTTTGAACCTCATGCTTTAAGTACCGCTGTATTTACCCTGCAAGAGCGCGAGCTGGACGCATTGACTTTGATGCCCAAAGCGGAATTCGGTTCTTTTTGGGAGAGGGCCGTGCAACCTGTTATTTTTGGTTTTATTGGCTCCCTGACACGATTCCGCAAAGTGAACAGTTCAGATCATAAAAGCGCGATGGGATTCGGCGCTTTCCTGATGTTCAAACGTTTTGCCTATGAATCCATCGGGGGACACGAGGGCGGAAAGGCCGATGTGCTGGAAGATGTGTTGATCGCCAAACGGCTGAAAAAGGCAGGATTCAAACTGCTCGTTGCCGATGCCAAGCGTTTGTTTTCTATTCGCATGTATTATGGATTCCGTGAAATCTGGACGGGTTGGCGAAAGAATATGTTTCTGGCTATGAAGCGGTCTGTCTCGCGTGCACTTTATTATGTTTTCATGGTGCTGGCGTTTTTGCTGACACCCTATCTGATTCTGGCCTGGAATGTAGTGGCAGGAATGGGTATTTTGTGGCTGGGACTCGCTCTTATCGGAGTGATTCTGGTTACTGCGGCAACGATAAAAACCTGCGATGAGTTGGGACTGAATCGTATTAACGCCTGCCTGTTCCCGATTGGTGCTGTTGTGATGGCGGCCATTATGATAAATTCCATGATCCAGGTTCTGGTATTTTCCCGTACCGAGTGGCGGGGAAGAGTTTATTCTATGAAATCATAACAAAATTCTACTCGATGGAATAATTTAACATCTTCCTTCCTCTAATCTGATATGCAAAATTATC
>Ga0233439_10001710_pt1 | contig 27062 bp, 35 predicted proteins | sample SI_123_September_6_FD_182713 | JGI IMG/M metagenome (GOLD analysis project Ga0233439, IMG submission 182713) | Seawater microbial communities from Saanich Inlet, British Columbia, Canada - SI_123_September2016_100_MG | ecosystem: Environmental > Aquatic > Marine > Inlet | place: Canada: British... | reverse complement strand
TGGTGGTTGTTATTGAAATGCAGTATTTTTAATATTTTTGTATTTTGTTTGTCTGCATATAAAAAATAAATATATTACGCAAAAAAGTATTTAGGCAGTTTTTCTATTAGTCTATATATACTAATTATGGCTAATGAAAAAAACTCCAAAAAACTCCAAAAATTCTTTTGTAAAATATGTGATTTTAAATGCTGTAATAAACAAGATTATACAAGACATTTATCAACGCTAAAACATAAACGACTAATAAATACTAATAAAAAAACTCCAAAAACTCCAAAAACTCCAAAAACTCCAAATGTATATATATGTGATTGTGGTAAAGAATACAAACATAGTTCTAGCTTATGTAAACATAAGGCAAAGTGTAAAGGTATTACACCGACTGAAAACGAAAATATTAGAATAGAAAAACAAGATAATGACCGTTATGAACTATTAACTAATACAATACTAGAATTAGTAAAAAAGAATGATGAATTAACAAGTAGTATTGTAGAAATATCGAAACAAATAGGTAACAATAATAACAATACTATAAACAGTAATAATAAGTTTAATCTCAATGTATTTTTGAATGAAAAGTGTAAAGATGCGATGTCACTAACCGACTTTGTAAAATCATTAGAAATATCTATGGAAGACTTTATCCAAACAGGAGAATTAGGATTTGTAGATGGATTATCTAGAGTAATGATAGAAAGAATAAACGATATGGATTTATATAACAGACCAATACACTGTACGGATTTAAAACGTGAAACTCTTTACATAAAAGATGCTGAAAAGTGGGAGAAAGATGCGAATAAAGAACAATTACGTAAGGCAGTCAAGGGCGTTGCATACAAGAATGATAGAATGCGTCCAATATGGTATAGCGAAACACCGGAAGTGGATGTGTTAGGGTCTGCAAATTGTGACAAATTTTTGAAATATTCACAGTCAGCATTGGGTGGTTGTGGAAAAGAAGAAACAAAATCATTTGAAGATAAGATAATGAAAAATATAATGAAACAAGTAACTATTGATAAAGAAGAAGAGGCAGTAAAATAACAAAATTGAATACATAATCTTTGAAGAATAGATAGCAAGATATAATGCAGGAGATTGAACTAGATAAAAACTATTACTTTGATCTTGTAGGACAAATACAGTTTGATTGTATTCCCGAAGAAGACTTATATATGTTATTTCGTGATGGGAGACATTGTGCTCCCTTAATAGAAAAATGGTTAACAAAGATGTTTCCGTTAATTCACGTTACAGGTAATAAAGACCACGATCATATTGATAACGAAAACAATCAATATGATGTAAAAAATTTTACAAAAAATGGATTAAAATTTATGCCTTCAAACCAGATAGGTGCTGGTAGAAGTTTTGATAAAGAAAAATCTCATGAAAAGGCGAAAAAGTTGATTTACATAATTTGTGATATTGTTGAATTTCCAAAATTAACTGTAAGGTTTATTGCAGGAGAAAAATTAATAGAAAAATATCCAAAATGCACTGTAAATATTCGTGAGCGTAATGTATTATTTGAATATCCTATTGAATTCAAAAATTAATTCTTGTTTGCTTATAGATCTGGGTCCAACTGTATTATTCTTGCAAGGATATTGTATATTTTGTATTTTTTCATAAAGATCGGGTATAGGTTCATTATTTGTAAATTTGATAAAATAATGTGATTGGATACTTTTTTCGTCAATTTTTCTATCTATTGTCCCTGCATTAACCCCAACCCGACGAAATGAAATATCTGGATTTTCTGTTTTTTTAACAAACATAAAATTAACTGGTTCTAATTTTTCTTTAACACTTCTATTTGTATTTTTCTTTTGCCATATTTGAAATACACAAGGGACATCGTGTTCTATACCATCAACTAAGAATGATTTATCGGGTAAATCAAATTCAAACAATAGATGAAAATTTAATGGAAAAGCCTTTTTTAAACTATCTTTTTTAAAACTTTTGGGTAAAATAAATGAAATACTATAACTGAACTGACAAGATATTTTAATAAATTTAATTGCTAATGACGATTGACGACCAAAAGGTGGGTTTCCAATGGTATGAATCTTATTATATTTACCTTTGACAGTGTCACTGTCGAATAATAAGTAGTCTAGTTTTGTAATTTCGTCATTTTCAGGTTCTAGATCGTAGAATTTGTAATTGTTAGAAATAGTTTTGATTGCATTAATAAAAGAGCCGTTTCCAGCACTAGGTTCAATAATTAAGTCATTATCGGTATTTATTGTAATGTGCTGTGTAAAATAATTCATACATAATTCAACAGCATCATTTTTTGTATAAAATTTATCAATAATGTTGCGCGTTAGACCTTTATTTTGTTTAGTTATGTTGTTATCCATTGATTTTCTATACGTTATAATAGGATATATATAATCAATTTTATACCTTTTTATACGAATATGTATACTGTCTATTTGTAAATACTAAGACTACGTGCACTGGAATCAGTAGCATCTACATATTTTGGCATCCAAAAGTAAGGTAAAATATGCGAAACACCAGGATAATGTTTTTCAAAAATGGTTCTATAGTAAAGTTGTTCTTTGGTTTGGGGATGTAAATGGTTAAAAACACGTTCATTGCTATCACTAATTTGTGTATCGACATAATCTTGTATAATTTCATATAAGGAACGAGTTTGTTTGGAAACGCCATCACTGAAAGCTTCTTTTCTTCTCCATAATACTTCGTTTGGAAGTAATGGTAAATTATTAGTATTTTTGAATTCTTCTTCAGAGAAAGCAGTGCGTAGCAGATATTTTTCCGGTTTATTATTTAAAGTATGAAAACGAATATTAGTAGGTATAGAAAGATAATAATTAACCCAAGATCTATCCAAGAAGGGAGTTCTAGGTTCTAATCCATGTGAAGAAATGCATTTATCTGAACGTAAAACATCAAATGTATGTATATATTTTAATAATCGTCTACACTCACGATCGAACTCAAATTCATCATTGGCTTTTCCCATATATAAATATCCACCCATGAGTTCATCAGAGCCATCACCATTGAAAATAACTTTAGCTTGGCTATTTTCAGAAATGTATTTTCCAATAAGCCAATTACCGATACTAGCTCTAATCGTGGTGGTATCAAAGCTTTCAATGCCTTGAATAACTTCAGGAATAGCGTTCAAAAACTGGCTTTCTGATAAGATAATTTCAGTGTGTTTCGTCCCCAAATGGTCGGCAACCTTACGTGCGTATTGTAAATCTTCAGCGCCCTCAAGACCAATACTGTAGGTTTCAAGTGTAGGCATTGAATTCTGAATACAATATTCATTAACAAGAGCAGTAATAATACTACTGTCTAATCCTCCAGATAACAAACAAGCAACGGGTCTATCAGTGGTTATACATCTTTTATTGACTGCATTAATTAAATAAGTTCGTATATACTTTAAAATTTTAGGAATGGTATAATTATCGTTTAATAGATTACTATAAAATCCGTGTGAATGATATTGAATACTCTTCCTATCTTTCCAATAACTTTCATTATTAGATGGCATAGTAAAAGACATACAAAGTCCGGGCTGAAATTGTTTAATGGTATAGTTAACATACTTGGTGAGTTTAGTGTTATTTCGTGTGGTTTTGAGGTCATTCTCAATATTAAGGTTTTTATGCAATTGAAAAAGAGATTTTAATTCACTAGCGAAACCATATATATGATATTTTGAAAATTTAATATCGTTAATCGGTTTCATCATATATAATGGTCTAACGCCATAAGGGTCACGAGCAATAAATATTTTAGAATCATTAGAAAAATGTTTGTCAATTAAGATAAATGAAAAGACACCGTCAAGTAAATTTAGAGTTTGTTCGATACCATAACGAATGTATAAATGAGAAATAACTTCACAATCAGAGTTGGTTTCGGGTGTAATATTCATAGTTTTAAATAATTCTTTATAATTATAGATTTCCCCATTACAAATAAGAACCGTATTTTGAATATGAATAGGTTGATGAGATTGTTCGTCAATACCATTAATAGCAAGTCTATGAAATCCGACGTGTGTATTGAGGAATTCTTGTGTTAAACTAGAAAATTCGGGACCTCTTCCCTTACCTTTATTGAAATTGTCTTGGATATCACTTACTTTGATAAAATTATGATTATTTAATAAAGTAAAAATACCACACATGTTAGTTGGAATATAGTATGAATAATAAATTGTCTTTATGTGAATAATTTAACTACATAATATATAAATAATGCAACGAGTAATTGATAATATTCCAAATAAAGAGAACAAAAACAAAGAAGTTCCTTTAGGTAAACAATTGAAATTAATACACCCTGAAGCTTTCACACCAAAAGAGTATAATTCATTTAAATCCGTATCTAAGGTAACTTTTCCTACTGTAATTACGTCAGATGTTGATTACTATAATAAGTATAATGTGTTGGTAGAAGATGAAAAAGAAAAAGGTAAGAAAAAAACTGAAGAAGAAGAAAGTGATGATGAAAGCATTGATGTAAATGAAATATTTAAACAAGATATAAATATGCTATTTATAGGTGCTTTATCTATAATAGGTTTATTCGTATTTTACAGAATGATACAGAAATCCCGTTAAAAAATACCAAGTTTGAATTTGGTATTTTTCATTTAGTTAGGTATTTTAGGTATTTTACAACTTGTCCTTCTTGGCTTTCTCTTTGGCTTCTAACTTGTCTTTCTTGGCTTTCTCTTTGGCTTCTAACTTGTCCTTCTTGGCTTTCTCTTTGGCTTCCAACTTGTCCTTCTTGGCTTTCTCTTTAGCTTCCAACTTGTCCTTCTTGGCTTTCTCTTTGGCTTCCAACTTGTCCTTCTGGGTTTTCTCTTTAGCTTCCAACTTGTCCTTCTTGGCTTTCTCTTTTGCCTCCAACTTGTCCTTCTGGGCTTTCTCTCTATTTTCGCGATTTATTTTACGATATTTGTTACCAAGAAATTGTAAAATAACGGTAAAATCGTGTAATATTTTGTCAAGTTTGTTTCTCTTTTCTTTTATTAAATTGTATTTTGTATAATAGTTAGAGTGACATTTGTCTTGAATTCCAAGACGACTAAACAGACGAATTAATTTTGTGAATTGATTAATCGGTATATTATCTGTTAGAGTCTCGTGACCTTCTATAGGAACATATTGCATTGTGTACTCTTGAAACATGTATGTTTTAAATACATATTGTGGTAACGTTGCCGTGTAATGGTTATGATGTGTAAACGCATTTATAGAGTAACCATAGTAAATGGAATCAAGGTTTATCTTAATAAATTGTTGTAAGGAAGAAGGGAAGTCACAATGATTAAATAAATGCTTTGAATTTTTACCAGAGTGACCTATTCCAAAACGACTAGTTTTCCCATCAAAATTATACAACTTTTTGTAAAGAGCATTAACAAAGAGTTTGACGAGTGTGGGTTGAGGTAATTCTTTGAGATGATATTCTAAAAATGAATCAGAATTTAAACGACTGAAGGTAGTGTATATTTTATTTTTATCAACGAACTTACCGATATATCTTCTCATGTCCGTAGGACATTTATTTTGAACGGTTTTGAAATTATTGAAATCCATCTTGATGATGTCTGTAGTTGCTTCCAAATATATGTGAAAAAGGTTTTCAATTTTCAAGGAGCGTAAAATAGAAGGGATTTATTTTTCATATTTTCTAACAATATACAAATATGAAAAATATCTTATTACTGACAGCTGTAGTTGTAGTATTTACAATAACAGTATTATTAGTAGTTTGTATAATGCATTGTGGTATAAGAATACTAACAAAACCGGAAATAGTAGATGAACGTAAGAATGAAGAGTCAAATAAAATAATATTGTTTAGTTGATTTACAATTTGTAACGTTTATAAATCTCAAGAGCAACTAAACCACCAAAAATCTGTGCTAGGGTATAAGATACGATTTCATTAGTAGGGAATTTATCAGCAGCTGCCATCATAATGGTAACAGCAGGATTAAAATGTCCTCCGGAAATAGGTCCAACCATAACAATAGCGAGTGCTAATGCAGCACCAATAGCAATGGGATTACCAGTAGCTAAAATAACATAAACGAAGAATACAGTTCCAAAGAATTCAGCTAAATAATTATACATTAGTTTTCTTATAGTTTATGTAAGGAAAAAAACTATAAGAAATGGTTAAATTTTATTTTTGGGAATATAACCAGGGCGTGTTCGTCGTAACGCATTATAAATTTTTTGAATATATTTCGTAAAAATCGCAAACATATCATATACTATGATGCGATTAATATGCTCCTTTTTTGGGCGGAGCAACAGCACCACCGGAACGTACACGACGAATAGCACTATTTCTAAAGTTGACATCATTCGGTGTAGTGAATGCTAATTGGTTATTATTCGTGTTAATAGTGCCCTTTCCAACAGCACCAAGACGTCTTCTTCTGGCAACATCTGATGCGTCTCTAGATTCACCCATCCATTTATTTTCTTTAGGTATGACTTGAGGAATGCGTTGAATAAATTCTTTGCGTTCAACTTGGAAACTACTATCATTATTACTTGTACTATCTTTCAATGGCATAGCCTTATCAGCAGTAAGAATGCCATTATTAATATTTTGAATGCTTTTCATTTTGTACATACTTATGTCTATATATACATATTCATAGACATAAATGTAGGCAAATTACATCATTGACTTATAGTTTATTATCATTATAGTTTCTGTTAACAGCTTGGTGTTTTTTGAAACGAATATAGTCAGAAGAATCAGAAACAAATTTGGTATTGGTAGATGAAGCAGGAACATTAGTAGAATCACAAGTGAAGGTCATTTGTTTTGGTCCTCCACAAGAGTAATTTTGTCTTCCTAAGAAATCACCTAAATTATTGACAGCACGAAATGGAGTAGTAACTCTTTTTTGACCCTCAACTTCCCCAGTAGCATAGGGAGTATTCCATGATGATCGAACAATTTTTTTAGTCATAGCACTTTCACTATCTCTTTTTGAAGTAACGCTTTGTTTTCCCGAATATCCATTATATGGTCCTCCTAATGTAGACATTATTGTTATTATAATATAGCAAAATATTTTGTTCTGAAAATAACAAGCAATTATCTCCTAAACTGAAATAAAGATTCTAATTATAAATGTATAATGAGTGATACAGAAGAGGTTACAAATATAGATGAGAATGAGAATGAGTCAGAATCAATAAGTAGTCGTTATGTAAATGATATAACATTATCTTATTTTATGAATAAATCTCAAAGAAATAAATATGTATCAAAAACAAACCCCGAACAGCATAAAAAAGAACAAAAATATCAATCTTCATTGCGAAAGTATAAACACAAAATATTAGATTTAACAAAAACTCTATTAAATGAGCCTAATAAGGAAATAACAACAGATGTAAATGAAATATTTCGTGATTATACGGAAACAATAATAAGATATTTGAAGATGAAAGAAATAGAGGAGAAAGAGCATTATAAGAGTTCAGATGAAGATATATTATTTGGAAATATGGATGATAGTAGTTCAGAAGAGGAAGAAAAAGTTGAAATTTCGAATGAAATGACATCGTTCTGGGGTAATCGTATAATCAAAAAATAATGAATCATAATAACATAAAAAAATGACTAAATATATCTATTATGAGTGAAAAGATAGTGAAATTACTTTACCGGCATAAATTGAGAATAGCAACAAATTTGGGATATACATATGGCAGTAAAATAACACCAAGTAGTAAACGTGTATTACATAATTTGGATTTACATAAAATATGGAGACTGAATAGGCGGCATAAATTAGGACATTGTATAGCAAGTAATGTAATACATCAATACAAATCAAATATGTATGAAGAAGATGATAAAGAAATAGATACTATGGTAACAGATGGATTTTTTATGTTAAGTCGTGTAAATGAAATTCAAGATATAGTAAAAAAATACACCGACCGAAAAGAAAAATGAGACAAACTAATTTGAAAATATAATAAAAAGATATAAATATTTTTTATTATATATAGTATCGTAATGGATAATGAAGAAAAAATAAAAGAAATATTAGAAGAGAACGCTAAACTAAAAGAGGAATTACAAGCAACCAAAGAGCATCTCAAAAAATATACAGCACCTTCCTATAAAAAGGAATATTATGAAAATAATAAAGATACTATAAAAGAAAGAAATAATAAATATAAACAGAATTATAAACCTACACCAGAACAAAAAAAGCAGTGGGCGAGAACAGCGTATTTAAAAAAAAAGGAAAAACTAAAAAATGAAATGGAAGAAAAACAAAACAACCAGAATATTTAGGAATATATAGATATATTAAGAAAACTATATAAAAATTAAAATATTTAGTAAGTATATAGAATGGGGAAAAAGAAGAAGAAGGATACTTTCCAAGAGTTCCGTTCCACAGATAAATCTGCTTACACTACCATCAAAACCACACTCAAATCTGTATTACATAACTACAAAGAAGTGCAACCAGTCATTACTAATTTGGTTTTTGAAATGAATGACTTGATGATACACTCTTACCAATTTATCAGATTGTATGTGTTGAAATGTTATAACGACAATCAACCTTTACCTGAAATAAATGAGAAGTTCATTCTGTATTGTATCAAGACATTAGGAGAAAAAATGAATAGTGGAAGAAAAGAAAAGGATACATCTATGTTAGACACGATACAAGAGTTTTATGATAAGGAATACCAACATTTACTCAATCATAAAAAGACACCATTAAAAAACAAATCCAATATGCTACCCTATTTAGCAACACAACTCCATACTTCCTTATCTAACAATACACAAGAACACTTTATTCAACATTTTCTTCGGTTTATCAATAAAACCACCACGAACATAACAGAAGATAAAGCAGTTTTATTCAAGTTCAAGAAACTTGTGTTAGAATGTAATGAAGAAACCGACACGATATTTGATGAGTGGAAAACCACTCATTTACATAATATCCTTCCTGAAAATATCAAAAAGTCGGTTCATTATGATGTGAAGGTTAGTCCATTTGATTATTTGAAAGGTATGTTGTATATGAATGCTGTATTAGAAAAGGAAGACCACAAACTATTCCAACCTTTACCGCTACGCAATAACATTATTCCCAAGCATATCATTTTAGATACTGCGTGTATCGTCAATCTTTTCTCATTAGAAGGAAAAACGAAAACAGAATTATTCAAAGCAATCAAGGAAAATCAATACGATGTATGGAATAATCTTTTGAACTTACAACATAAAACATTCAAAAGCAAACATTATCAATTTCATTACCAATTACAAACAGATGGAATTAGTTGTTCTTTGTTATTTATTCGTAAGGATTTGAAAGATAAGAAATGGGGGTCAAGAGTTCCTACTTTACAAGAACAAGATTTTCATAATATAGAAGATTTATCCATAGAACAACTGGATACTTTGAAAGATAGGAATATTGTTGGTTGCGACCCTGGAAAACATAGTTTAGTGTATATGATGGATAGTAATAGTAAGAAACTTCAATATACGGCATCACAAAGGAAGATAGAAAGTTATGGGAAGCGTAATGAAAGGATATTATTACAAGAAAAGAAACGGAATAATATCACAGAAAAAGAAACTCATTTATCCAGTAAAAATAGCAAATCGGTTGATTACGAAAAGTTCAAGGTGTTTCTTGTTGAAAAGGATAAACTGAATAAAGAAACAACCGAGTTTTACAAGCGTGATGTTTGGAGGAAAATGAAGTTTAGGCAATATAGTTATGGTAAGAAATCCATAGATACATTCCTTAATAAAATCAAGGAAACTTTTGGTGAAAATATCCTAATTGGTTATGGAAATTGGAGTAGAAGCACCCAAATGAAACATATAATGCCTACAATGAATAAAGGGTTAAGGAAACTAATCCACAAGAAGTATGATACAATTACCATCAATGAATATTATACATCTCAAAAATGTTGTGAATGTTATAATGATTTGAAACATTGTAAGGATAAAAAAGGAAAGGAAATATACAGATTATTCCAATGTTCTAACTGCGTGAGTTCCAAAAACAAAAATATCGTATTTAGAACAAGGGATAAGAACTCTGCTATTTCCATAATGAAACTAACGAAGGAATGGATAGAAACCCAAACCAGACCAAGCGAGTTTCAACGACAAGCGTCTTTCACCTGTGGAACATTATTAGCAGGGTTAAGTAAGACGATCGGCAATGAAAAGGTTGCCTATTGATTTTACACCACTTTAATTTTTAATGGGATTTTGTCTCATTTTTCTTTTCGGTCGGTGTAATATTGTGTAATATATTATCGTATGATACAATATATACGAAATGACATTAAAGACATATCAAACAAGTAAAAATAAATCAACAAGAAAAAATTTACCAAAACATAAAAAATTAAATTGTAATCCAGGTGTAAAAAATGTGGTAAGAGGGAGTTGCTTTCCAGTAGAAATATTAGAATTACTAAAGAAATCATATAATGAAAATAATAAGGATAATGAAATAGTAAGTGATAAACCAAGAAGTATATGGAAAGATTTAAAGGATAGATTGAGAACTTGTAAAAAAGAGGATTGTTGGTTAAATGTATTAAAAGACCAGCATATTCGTGAAAAAATCGAAAGATATTTATTTATACAACGTCCATTACAACCAGATGAATGGAGAACAAATCCAAATACGTGGTTGAGTAATTTTAATATAGATGATGTATTAGGACAATATGAACTATCTTACCCCCATTTTAAAGCAATACAAACAGCAACGATTGACTTCGATGAAATATGTTACGTAAAGGATTTATGTAAATTGAGAAATAAAGAAGAATTAGAAGAATATTTGAAAATGGGTAAAACAAAAATAGGAGTAGTATTTAATTTAGACAAGTTCTCGGAAGATGGTTCACATTGGGTATCCTTATTTATAGATTTACAAGATAATTTCGTATTTTATTTTGATAGCAATGGTGATAAAATACCATCCGAAATAAAGAAATTAGTGGAGAACATAAAGAAATATGCGAAGGAGCTGGAAGAACCAATAGAATTAGTAGAATATAATAACTATAAAGTAGAACATCAAAAAGAGGATAGTGAATGTGGTATGTATTCTCTATTTTTTATAATAACAATGTTAACGGGTAAATTGAATAATGTGCCATTTAAATCATTAGATAGTAAAATAAAATTGTTTAGAGAACCAACTATACCAGATAAATATGTGAATGATTTTCGTAAAATATATTTTAATGACTAACAAAATCTCAAGATAATATAAATTATGAGCGAACAAAATCCAAATGATGTAATATTAACAACCAAAGTATATCCTATGAATTATAAAAATCGTAAAGGATTTCGTGTAGGGAATATGAAAATAAGTTTTGATACAAAAAATGCGCCATTTACAAGTGCCGACCAAATCGACCATTATTTGGGTGAGCTATTTTCATATATAAAATGGGCGAGTACTAAGAAAAATCCACGTGATGAAACTGTAGAAGATCAAAAGAAAACTATTCACGATTTCTTAAAATCAAAAAAAATAGAGCATGTTTTTTCACCAAAGGTAATAGTAGATGAAGAAAAAATAGAAGGTGGTAAAAAAAAGAAGAAAATATCAACAAAAAAGAAAAGAGCAAAAAATAATAAAACACGTCGAAATAAAGATAAAGAAAAGAAATGATTATATAAATATTAGAAAATCTTTGTATAATGGCATTATTCGTTCATCCAGAAAATCAGAAAATTCTATGGAATATAATAAATGGAAATCCGTTTATAATACGTTATTTTGAATCTCAACCACAACAAGCAAAGGAAATGTGGTTTAAACAATCAATAGAGGATTTTTATTCAAAAATTCAAGGGAAAGAAGTAAATCCTCAAGAATTAAACAATATTAATAAAGAAGCACTTACGTCAATGATCCAAAGCGTTCATTTACACAATCCTCAATTTTCAGCACATAATTCGAGTATACCATATCAACAACAACCAGAACCACAAAATACAATGACACATCACGCTATTAATACTCCACCGGTAGTTAAAGACAACAGGGAAGAAATATTTAATACACAATTTCAAATGCGTCAAAATGAATATGATAGTATGCTACAAAAGAAGGTCCCTACTGAAATTGATTTTCGTGAAAAACAGACAGATGAAAACAATCAAAACATAAACGAACTTTTAGAAAGAGAACAAAGGGAACGAGAAAAGTTGATGAATTCTTTACAACATAGTAATAAAATACAAATTGATGACAAACCAAATAATATAAAATTGGAACCAGTAGATTTAGAAGAACCAAAAGAAGATTTAGAAGAACCAAAGAGTAAGAAATCAGTATCATGGAATAATGATGATAAAAAAGATGATGTAAAGGAACTATTAGAAGTTCAAAAATCGGAAATGTATTCAATGCGTTTACACATAATTGATTTGACAAAGCAAATAGAAGAAATGAATAAACGTATATCCGAATTGGAAAACAATAAAAAACAATCACATCAACAATTTGATGAAAAACAACCTCACAATGTCACAAAATATTCGAATTTAGAAGAAAAACCTGATGAAAAAAAAGAAAATAATGAAGTATTAGTAGAAGATGTAACAGATAGTGAGTAAATTAAAATATTCACTATATATATATTTAGAATGACTGTTGGTTCAAGAGCTCAAGTATTCCACGGAAACGCCGATAAGACTACCGGTGGATTAGAAAAGAAGGATTTAATGAAAAACAAGCACGGACGCATTGTCTCTGTTCGTAAGCACAAAACCGCCAAGAAGGACAACCGTCTTAAGAAGGCTGGTTACCACACCAAGAAGGGTGAGTTTGGTTCTTTCAAGAAGGAGGCTAACAAGACACGCAAAAACAAGTCTCGTAAGCAGAAGAAATAAATAATTAGTTACATATGATATTTTAGATATCATATGAAATGGTATAAAGTAAAGTTAGTAATACATCAATATATGGAATTGTTTAAAAACACGTTATTCATAAATTTAGAACATCGAAAGGACAGACTAGAACATGCTATTGAAGAATTTAAAAAGATGGATATAAAAGCAGAAAGGGTAGATGCTATTAAAAAGGATATTGGTGCAATTGGATGTACTATGAGTCATATTAAGTGTATAGAATTAGCAAAAAAAAGAGACTATGACTATGTATTTATATGTGAAGATGATATCCATTTTAAAGATCCAGAATTATTGAAGACAAACCTTAAAAGATTTAATAACAATAAAAAAATAAATTGGGATGTTTTGTTAGTTGGTGGAAATAATGCGCGTCCTTATATGGAAGTAGAAGAATACTGTTCTCGTGTGTTTTATTGTCGCACAACAACCGGTTATGTAGTAAAGAAGCACATGTATGATATATTATTGGAAAATTTTAAAGAAAGCGTTTCAATATTAGAAAAGGATTCATCGAAAGAAAATCTAAAAAAGTATGCTGTTGATATGTATTGGCATAAGTTACAAATTCAGAACTTTTGGTATATGATAGCACCACCTACAGTAACCCAGTATACCAGTTATAGTGATATAGAAAATACAACACGTGATACCGAAAATTTATTATTAGATATGAAAAAGGAATGGTGCATGCCTCAACATCTTGTCAATACTTAATTCGTAAGAAATTTGACAATACAGCTTTATTTTTTTCCTCATATTCCATATTTTTTAAATTGGAAGAGTATTCCTTTTTCATCATTTTTTCTCTATATAATTGGTCTTGTTGTGATAACATAAGTTCCGATTGTTGTTTAGACATAGGGTCTGTTGATTGATTTCCACGTTCTCGCATCATATGGTCTACAGATGCATATTTTTTTACTTTACTATAGTCACGTTCACTAACAGAAAAAATAGTTTCATCTTTATGCACTTTTCGTAAATCATCAAATTTCAATTTACTAAAAGGATCACTAACAACATATGAATCATCTTCATCAATATCATCATAATAATTATTACTGGATGATTGATTGGATATTAAATTGGAAACACCTTTGTATTTAACCAACCCAGATTGTTGGTCTTTAATACTATTAAAAACCTGTCCCATATTACTGGAATTCACTTTTACATCGGTTTTATAAGAAGGTTCATCACTTTTAAACCATTCATTTTTACTGTCATCTATTTGTTTAACCATATTTTTTTCAAATAATTCATTAAATTTATCTTGGAATTGCCTTTGTGACATATCATTGATAATAGAAGAAACCTTTTTATTGGTAGTAGAATTGTCTTCTTGGTGAGCGTTAGGCGTATAAGCTAGATTTTGTGGATTAATTTCTTGGTTTTGTTTATTTTGATTTTTATAGAAATTGACAATTATATCAAATGCTTTTTTATAAAAGAGGAAATATTTAGAATCTAATTTTGACTTATCTGGGTGTGTCATAAGAACAACTTTCTTGGCACGTTTTAAATCATCAACAGATATATTGTATGTTAAATTAAATAATCCCAATATATCTTCAAGTGAATACATATGAATATTCAAATTATGGTCTTTTAATGACATAGGTTAATATATTATATGAATTATAATGTTTCATTAAATTTTACGAAAAAAGAATAAAGATAATCTGTGTATTATTCATATAATATGCCATTGCCTATTATTACAACAATAGAAAGTCGTGCACGTTACCTTGAATTGATTAATCAAAATCCAGGTTTATTTATTGTTAAATTTGGTGCGGAATGGTGTGCCCCTTGTAAAAAAATAGAAGATGACGTAAAAGAAAAGTTTGAAAAGATGCCTGATAACGTTCAATGCGCTATAATAGATATAGATGACAATTTTGATGTATATGCTTTTCTAAAAACAAAGAAAATGTTTCAAGGTATTCCAGCAATATTGTGTTATCAAAAAGAAAATGATAGTTATGTTCCGGATGAAATACATAATAACTCAAACAAGGAAGAATTGAAACAGTTTTTTGAACGTTGTGAAGAGTTACTTTGATATGAGTATTTTTCTATTGGAATGTAAATTATCAAAAATAGACGTTAATTGGTCTTGATTATCAATGTCGGTAATGTCATATATATGTTTCCAAAAATGAATAGATTTAATATCTTTTGAAATCAGTTTATAATTATCATTTTTATTTATTTTATCTAGAGTATCTTGTAGCATATTGATTTGCGTATAAGCACCTCTATACATCATATAATATTTGTATTTATAGATAAAATTATATAAATACTGATTGTAACCAAACCATTCATAAAAACAATCTACATAATCATTATTATCAGGTTTTTTTAATATCGAATAAATAATATTAGGTATTATTTTAGATGCGTGAAACTCCGCTGGGTTTGGATTGTTTTTAAATTTAATATAATTACAAATAATAAGATTGTTGGGTGAAATATAATTATCATCGCATATTTTTAAAATATAGGGTATAAATTTTTCAAGGAATAAAGTATTACAATTTGTATTACATAAGATAATATGATTGTTATCATCATTATTTGTTATGTTTTTTCGACACATATCAAATTCAATTTGTGAAAATAAATCAAGAACTATAATCAGACTGTGTGTATCTTTAGATATAAGATGGATAGGTACGATATGATAATTGCTGTTATTATTATGTTCGAAGAAATTAGATATATTAGTAAGGAATTTTCCACCTATAGAAATATAAATATCTTTAATATTAAAGCTATTTGTAATATTTTTAATAGCATTTCTTAATTTATGGACTTCGACAGTCTCTATGTTATAAAGTATAGTCATACTACTAAAATGACTATATTTTATTTACGATTACGTGTTTTGTTATTTTTATTTTTCTTATTTTTTGTTTTGTTTTTCTTCAATTTTCCTCCATTCGATGATGAAAACGTATTTATAGGTTGGGCTACAGGTGGTTCCATAGTATTAGACGGTTCAACGGGTTCTTCTTGTTCTTGAGGCTCTTCATATACTTCTGCTTCTTCAAAAACCTCTTGTTCTTGAGGTTCTTCATAAACTTCAGTTTCTTCATTAGAGCCAAAATCTGGTAGCATATCTATAGCAGAAGATTCATCATTATCATTTTTATCACCCATATCCATAGAAGTTACATATGCTAAAACAGATGCGGTTACAGTGGCATAAAAATAATGTATCCAAGAAAGTGTATCTTTATTCATTTAAGTTATATAATTAATATATTTTAATATTCCTAAATAGAATTATGATGACTAAACCATTGATTTTGCTTTGACAAACTTGTCCGTCCAACTCTTCTTAACATTTGTAGAAATTTTCACTTTCATATGTCGTTCACATTGTTCTGGACTTTCGTAAAAGAGTAAATAAGTCCCCTCGCCAATATATCCACAAGTATCTTTCACCTTAAAGAAGAGGTCTTCGTGCCAAGAACCGATTCTATATTGGGAATATCGAATACCAGTGATAGCATCACGAATCATCGTTCCAGGAACAAATGAGGTAGAATATACTTCGGTCTTAATTTTCATACCATCCTGTCGGCGTGTTACTTTATGATAACCTGTGTCCTTTACTTTACTTTCATCGGCGTTATTGTTTCTTTTGTTTCGACGCTTCTTAGTGGGTATTTGTTCGAAAGATTCTTCGTCACTAGAATTGGTTACTATGGAATAATTATCCATTGCGTCAGCCATGTAATTACGTTGTTCGTCGTTTAGAGATTGAATTGAATGATTGTCGTATTCAGACATTTAGAAAAGAGTGTAAACAATACTAATAATAATGAGTTATTATAATGTATATATGAGATACATCTTTATATGATTTTATAAGTTTATTTATCGTCATAAAATATAATAATAAGTTATATAGATGATTTCAGATAAGCGTGAAATAAATAAATACATAAATAATAAATTCATGCAGAAAATACAGCCAACCACTGTAAATTATGAAATAGAAAAGCCAGATATATATAGTGAGTTGAAGAGTAGTTTAAATTCTACAAATGAAATTATAAATGAAATAGATGAACCAACTGGATATAAATATATAGACGATGAACCCTTACATAAAATAATAGAAACAACACCAAAGACAGAGTTCCATTATGTTTTGTATAACATAGTAGATGACTTAGAAAACCCATTTATTAAGATGTTAATGTGTTATGAAGATAATATGATGAAGTTCTCGAATGAAATGATAAATAATGTAGATAGTGATGATATAGAAAGTGAAAGTAGTGATGATGAAGATATTGATGAAAAGATAATACCATTTGTAGATGAAAGCGACGAAGATACAGTGGATAATACTGGAAATATGATTGAAATAAACGATGAGACCTATTTATTAGAACAATGTTCTCAATACTTAGAAAAAAATTTCGGAATAACATATGAAAATTCAGAAGAATTTTACAAAGGATACGTTCAAGTTGGTGATAGATTGTATGTATTTATCAATGTCTCTATAATTGATATTATAATACCCGAAGATAGTGGATATTCTTGGGTAATTATGGATGAAATAACACATAAGAAATACCATAATAATACACCAATATGCAGCACAATAGTTGAAATGTTCTCGACAAATCCAATAATAAAGTATATATATGATGAAAAAGATGAAATGATAGAATTGCCTTCTTGTGTTTATGCATGTAAATTTGAAAATGAAACATATTCTAATATTATAGCAACAACTACTGATAATATTTCATTAATATCTGATAAAATACAGGACAAAAGGTTCGGAAATGTGTCAATGTTCTCGAATGACCTAATTATAAATGATGAAAATAAATATGAAAGATATTGTTTATTTACAGAAGATGCCATTTATGTGTTACATTCTGATTTTACAAAAGAGGATATAGAAATGATAGAGGATAAGTCTTGTATTCGGTTTCCTTACCAAGATAAGGAATTCTGGGCGGTAAAAAACAGTAATCTGTGTACGAAAATCTAATTTAAGTTATGTTTGTTAAATTAGATTTATTGCATATATCCTTTTAAGAATTTATCGAGAACAATCTCATTTACTTGTCCTTTGAAATTATTAAGAATATCTTCTTCCATCGGTTTTCTAGCATATACTTCTTCATACCCATTAATATACTGAATAATCTTTTCAACGTGTAAATTGTATTCAATCTCTTCTTCCCGTAATTTTCTTGCGGTTTCTTCAATTTCTTGCATTTTTGTTATTTCTTCTATTTTCTGAATTTCGGCAATTTTACTTAGTTCTTGTTCTCTCTCTGCTAATATGCGTTGTTGTTCTAATATAAAGTTATCTCTTTCTCTAACAGCGTTAGCAGCAGCATCATCAATATCAGCATTCAAATATATTTCTTCATACCATCTATTTCTGGTTTCTTCCGCACTAATAATAGTGTCACATATATCAGGTTTCTTTAATTTATCAAAACCAGGTTTATGTTTGAATTTATGTTTGAACTCTTTTACTATTATATCATCAATTGTTGGACTGGTTTCCATTAAACGATCAAATTCTTGCCGACAAGCCTTTATAAAATGACCGGCTTTATCACGTTCTTCCGGCTTTTTTGCCAATTCAATTCGTATATTTCGAGAAAATTTATCCCAAGATATGGCTGAAACACGATGAGCTTCGTTTTTTTCAGATATTTTTAAATATTGTTGAATTGTAGTTAAAATACCAACAAAAATATTAATAGTACCAATCATTGCAGGTGCGTATTCTTTTATATCATCAGGTAAAGTGCTTTGTGCGAAAGAAGCTGTGCCAGTAATAGTAGATAATATAATAGCAGGTATAGTGAACCAAGCGTGCATACTAGACAATTTAGTATGAGACCTAAAATTCAACCACTTATAGCACTGTGCTACATCACACCATTCAACCAATATCGTTTCATTATCTGGAGACCATACGACCTTGTCATCTTTAGAATTACCCGATATAGGTGTTACGCTACGTTTTTCGTCATTTGTATCTAAATTCTTATCTTTTGATGATTCTCCTGTATCCATAATAGTATATTATATACATATGTAATATTCTATTTACAATTTTTACACATACTTTACAAAAATAATTATTCAATATTATTGTTAGAGATGTCTATTTTTGTACTTTCAGTATCATCCAAAGTTAGTGTAATGTTATCAGTATTTGTATCATTTTTTTCATCAGGTTTTTCAGATGTATCAATATGATTAGATTCATTCGTATCTAAATCCGGACATTCTAGAGTAGTAGAAACTTCTAGAGGAGTAGGTTCGTACTCAAATTTGCGGAAAGGTTCGGTATCTTCTACATCATCAACCGAGTATGTATGATTACCATTCACGTTTTCTTCAATTTCTTCATCAAAACCTTTGAGACGCCCCAATAAGTTTTTTAAATGTTTGCTTTGTGATATATGAAAAAATGATAAATAATTAACATATAAAGCAATTTGCTGTTTTAAAACAGTATTCTCATGTTCTAATGTGTTTAATAAATTGGAAATAGAGAACCCGATGCGTGTTTTTTTATTATAATTTATAATTTTATCTTCATTTGCTTGGTAACATTCATATAAAAAGTTAATATGTTTCATAATATCATTATGAATATTCTTGATATCATCTAAATTATATTCTTGAAACGGTTCTAAATCTTTATAGACTGGAAATGTGCGAAATTCTATTTTTTCAGCATTTAGATCTTCTTTGTTATCTTTGATATAGGTAGTAATTAATGTAAAAAGTTTATAGTAATCACAATACATTCGATTATTTAACAATATATGGAATTTATTCATATTTTCCAATTCAACTGAGAACAATTTAAATTGGAAAAAAAATGAATCGAGACTAAATAATAAAACCTTCTTAGTAGTATTCTTTGAAAGTTCAGCATATATAGACTTTAATTGTGATATTTTTTTACTAATAGTATCCTTGGTCTTGGTTACATCATTTCGTAACAATAATATATTTTGAAATGTTGATTTTAGTTTTTCCAAATTATGTGATAAATTTCCAGACATGTATATACTCTTTACATAAAAAAAGTTTCATAATTAGTTACGTTATAAATAAGGTTCTTATAATAAAATATTTGGTCTAGTGTTTAAGAAGTCGAAACGATTTTCCCACATATTATATGGTTTAATTAACTCATACTTTTTTGGTATTGTGGTGTTAATTTCTTCACTGCGTAATGTAGAATGTCTGTAAAAAGGAACAGAGGGTTGTTGCTTATGGCTAATTCTTTCTTTCTTATCCAAATGGTTTTTAATTTCCCAATATTGTCCTGCCTCCTCATTATATAATAATCGAATCATACCATACTTGATAATACTATTTTTAAAATTATTAGCAAGTATGTTAGAGTATAATCCAATTGTCATAAAGGCGTAATAGTAAGAGTAGTTATTTTCATTTACTTTAAAGTGTAAATCTAAACTGGTAACATTACCTATATCCATACGTTTAAAAGTATCTATGATTTCAGTTTTAGTAACTGAACCAAGAATACGTGGAATATAAACTTCAATGTTCGTCATTGTTATTTCTAATTTGTAATAATATTAGAAACATTTAGTTTTTCAATTTTGTGTAAAAATGAATAAAATTGAATAAAAAGATTGTGTATAGTATATATTAAGAAGGATAATATGGATAATAATAAAATTCCTACAATAGTAATACCATCAATGGATAACCATATAGAAAAACCTGTTTTACGACGACAACGCGCAATATGCCCGCCTGGTTTGTCACCTCCGCCTTTACGGAGACAGAGCACAACAATGTATCTAACAACACCAGAACCCATTTTACGTCGTCAAAATTCAAAAGAATTGTCTTTTGATTATTCTGAAATATTATCTGAAAATGAGAAAAAATAATTTATATAAAAAAGAAGTTAAACAATATATAAGCATATTTAATAATAGATATGGATAATTCTATAGAAATACCAACAAATTTCATTACAGTTATAAGTGATTTTACAAATGATTTGACTACAACATTTCCTGAATATAGTGATAATTGGAAACATTTTTCTATTTCAATGAACGAACAAACAACAATGGACTTGTATAAGCATTGTATGAAAGTATATCCTGAGCGTTTTTTTGATATTTTATATCAAAGTGACAGTATTTTTTCACAAGAGAGTGATGCCAATGTATATTTCTTACCAAATGTAGATTTTAAGGTATTATATAATTCCGAAGGTGTAACAGAAAATATTCGTAAAACAATTTGGAAATATTTGCAGTTGATTCTTTTTACAGTAGTAGGAAGTGTAAAGGATAAGACAACGTTCGGTGAATCTATGGATATGTTTCAAGGAATTGATGAAAATGAACTACAAGAAAAACTAACAGAAACAATGTCAGGATTGACAGATTTTTTCAAAAATATGGAATCAACCGAGAAAAGTGAAGGAGAACAATCGGAAACTGAAGGTTCTTCGCGACCAAGTGGATTCAATATGGAAGGAATGCCTAACTTTGAAAATATGCAGGAACATTTACAAGGATTGTTTAATGGTAAAATTGGTTCACTTGCAAAGGAAATGGCTGAAGAAATATCTGGAGATTTTACAGATTTATTAGGAGATAATCCAGATGATGCCGACCCTCAAGATGTTATGAAAAAGTTAATGAAGAATCCAACCAAAATAATGGGATTGATGAAAAAGGTAACAAGCAAATTGGACGCAAAAATGAAAAGTGGTGAAATTTCTCGTGATGAAATTATGAAAGAGGCAGGAGATCTTCTTGGAAAAATGAAACAATCTGCTGGCGGTGCCGATATGACAGAGATGTTTACAAAGATGGCTAAGAGTATGGGTGGTTTGGGTAAAAATATGAAGATAGATAAAAACGCAATCGACCGTATGGTAAAATCGAGTCAAGTGAAAGAAAATATAACCAAGAATCAAGAAAATAAAAAAGAAAAAGAAGTGGAGAGAATGAAATTAATGGCTGAAGATCAGCGTAAACGAGCAGAAGAGCAGGAGAAGTTGATAGCAAAATATTCATTGGAACAAAAAGAAGGTAACAATATGGTATTTAAGTTTGATGGAGAAACACCACAAGAAAGAACATATATACATCCAGCCATATTAAAGGAATTAGGAATAGAAGACGAAGAACCAGAAACAAAAGCAACAAAACCTAAAAAGAAAAAGAAGAAAACCAAGAAATAAAAAGTAGTAGAAATTTTTTATATGTCTATATTTTAATTTAATGGGATTATTTAACTATATTAAATTAAATATCTTTTTGATAAGTTTAGCATTAGGACTATTTGCTGTTTATATAACAATGCCCGATACACGTAAAATCTACGTATATCCTACACCAGAGAATGTAGGTGTATTGCAATATAAAGATAAAGCGGATAACTGTTTTCAGTTTAAACAAGAAGAAGTAGAATGTCCTACAAATGAAAGTGAAATCGCAAAAATACCAGTGCAATCATAGTATATTTTACATAACATTCGTATGTAAAATATACAAAAAATATATTATTATCAATTGTCAATAAGTGTATCGTGGTTTATCCGTAATATTTGTAAAAAAGAATCAAGAAGAACAAGTATAAATTATGTAACATTTATTTTTATTGTTATATTGTATATTATGAATCTACAACGTTTATTACATACAGAAACTGGAAAAACACTTATATCAATATTATTAGGTTTAGGATTAGCAACTTTATTTAGAAGAGCTTGTACTGAAAGAAATTGTTTAAATTTTAATGGTCCAGTAATAAGCGAAATAGAAGGAAAAATATTTAAACACGATGACAAATGCTATAAATATACATCATCTAGTAGTAAATGTGACAATACAAAAAAAATAGTAAATATGTCATCCAATACAGAACAATAAAATATATTTAGTATCATTCGTAAAACTATACAATCTTAGTTATATAATATTGTATAGTAATGGAAAATACAATAACACGGATAGCGGATTTACCTAATTCAATGAACAATTCGCAACAACAACAACCAAACATTCAAATACAACCGACACATCAAGTGTCAAAGCCTTCTGAATTACCTAATAATTATGTTCCTATAAACGTTCATCCTAATCCATATGGTGTATCCGACCAAAACCCTATAATGTCTCCACCAGAGCAAATAAATAGTCCCCAACAAGAACTGATGAATAATACATCTACTCAACAAGTTCCACAGTATTTAAGCGAAGAACAACGTGAAATGATTATGCCTCGAGAACAACAACGTCTTCCTTCTCGTCATATACAACAAGATACAACACAATACGCACAAGACGAACAAGTTCAGCCGAATTATATACCAAAAGAACAATTTAGTAAGGATTATGTCCGTGAATATGAAGAGTTTACTGATAAAAACATTCAACACCATGAACGAGAACTTGACAGGAATCAGAAAATAGATGATATTTTGACCGATTTACAGGTTCCTATATTCGTAAGTATATTGTATTTTATGTTTCAGCTTCCCATTATAAATGCATATATATTCAAACGTTTTTCGTTTTTATCCATTTATAATGATGATGGTAATTTTAAATTTTATGGTTTGGTTTTTAAAAGTTGGATTTTTGGTAGCATATATTATTTTGTTACCAAAGTTACAAACTTTTTGATTAGTCTATAAATTTGTATCCACTTACATATTCATAAAATTGAAAACTTTTTATGAATATCGCAGATAGCAATTATTAAAGAACCCAATAAACTATTTATTATGATTCCGTTACTCTTCTTATTTGCGTTGATATTGTTACCTTCTCGTGATATTTTCATTTTGATGGTATCATTTATAATATCGATTTTGCTAATGTTGCTGATAACGGATATAGCATATGAATTGACGCATTAAAAATAAAATAAAAATCCCTGCTCTTTTTTGCTGTATTGCTTAAAAACCAAACATTTTAAAAATGCCTTTCGATTTCGTGCTTTCTTTATTCTTTTTGGTTTGTTTTTTGACAGGTTTTTTCTCACCGGGAGCATATTTTAAAAACCACTCTTGATATTCTCTGGAATTTGGTTTTGCTTTTAATTCCTTGAATTTATTTGTTTTTTCAGAACGAATATCTTCTAATGTTTCTTGTTTTCCGTAACATTTATTTGTAAATCTTTTTAAAAGACCTCTTTGATTTAGTTTATTTTTTTCTTGAATTGAGAACAAATACATAGCCATACATAATAATCGAATACAATGTAAATCTTTGTCTAGATAAATAAAAGATAAATATAAACTCATTATGGTATCAATTGTTGCTACTTTAATTTTTCTATTATCAATAGTAATTTCATTATAACTATGACATGCTATTGGTTTATGTATCATAGCAATCGTATCATCCTTACCAACAATAATCTCAATATTTTCTGGCACAACTTCTCCAACCGCATCGTTATTTTTAATTTTAATGTTTTTTATTCCATTGCTTTCTAACTTTTCTTTTAACAATAAGGCTATTTTTTCAGGGTCTTCAGAAAGAATGTCAAAATCGGGTATCTTATGAGATTTACTTTTAAAACTATCATCTATATATTTTGAATATAGTGAGGAAGCATATCCTCCGAAAAATACAAGTCCTTCATCAATAAACAAATCACGTGTCATGAAATATATTTTTTCATTATCCTCCATTTTAGTATCCATTTTTCTTTGAAAATCAATCATATCACAGTTATTTGCGGTTAATGGATAATATTTGTTTAATAAATTCAAACGTTTTAATACTTTTTCCCAACGTGAAATATCACCATCGGGTCTAGATAATTCAAGATACATAGACATTCTAAGATAATTAGGAGGTGTATAGAGAATACCAGATTTTTTAATAGCTTCTTTTTTGATAGAATCAAATAAAGGTTTTACTAACTGTGTAATATCAGCAATAGGTATAAAATTAACAAATACTTTATACGTTCCATAATGCATTCCAGCTTTAGCTTCTACATCATTATATCCTTCTTTATAGTAAATATCTGCCAATTCTTTGGCATCACCAAACGCGGTAGATGAAAAAAAGTCATAATCAGGGATTTCAGCTTCTTTATCGTAAAACTGGGCTTCTTCAGGTAATATATTATTAATAGCAGTTCCACCATAGCATACCAATTTTTTCTTAATAATAAAATCTTCAACTATCTTTATAATTTTCTGTACTTCTTCATTACCAACCACTTTTCTGCCCTTTATTTTTTCATTATCTTTGATAGCTTGACGTAATATAGCCATTTCACAATCATTAAATGTCATTTTATCATCACAAATGCTATTATTAAATTTTTTCTTAACGGTTTTATTTCTTTTATTGTATTTACTCATTAGTATATACAATATAACATATAATTATTTACTGATATGTGTTTTTATTCTTTTTAAGATAATCGATTGTATATGCTAAAGGAATAATACCACCTTTGTTATCATCAAACATCTTTTCATATTTTTCCAAATTTTCATCTTTGGAATAGAATTTATACAATACAAACTGAGAACCATAATTTAAAATAAAATCATCTATATCGGGGTTTTTTGAATTCATATTAATCGAATCTGGTGTAACCAATCTCATATTTTCAGTACTAGTACATAAAGAACATCTGTCTTCGACACGTATATGGTCGTAACTTAAATTCAATAATTCGGTATATTTATGTAAAAATAAATCATCAGAACCACTTTCTAAATTTACAAAATTCTTTAAATCGTAACAATGTTTTTCATCTGATTCACATTCCGATATTTTAATATAATTGCGTGTAATAGTCTTGTCTACGATAATAACAATTTTCCCCATTATTTCACTAAGGGGTGTTTCCTTTGTAATTTTTCCTGAATATAGTTTATCTTTTAATGTAGAATCTATAGATTTTGCTATTAATCGATATAATCGTTTATCGTCATCATTTGATTTTATTCTTAAATGAATAAATAAAGGGTCTTTTACATTAGGTGTAGGCTGAACGAAAGCATTGGTTACAATCATACTAAATACGTTGTCTAATAATAAAGTGTTATCTGTATTAATACTTTCTAAATTTTTATCGTCTGTATAAGTAATCATAGGTGCGTTATCAATTAACATGACTTCAAAATCTAATAATCTTACACCGCGATTTAATAAATGCTTCACCATATCTATATTTACGTGTTTTCCTGTAACAGCACTATTGTATGATGATTTAATTATATAATCCTTTAAAACGTGTTTGTTATATTCTCTTTCTGATATGAAAAAATGTCCTGGAGGTAGTGATACGATTTGTGTTGGTTCATTTCCTTCTGTTAAACTTTCATATTCACTTTCAGGAGTTCCACTGCCAAATCCTTCTATTGTATTACATTTACATTCATTATTCTTACATCGATTATTTGATTGTAAACATTTACGTTGTAATTTATTTATAATACGTGTAATCATATTACGTTTCCATATAAAACGATATATAACATATATTAAAATGCAAAATGTAATAAATAATAAAATACTCTGGATGTTATTCATATTTGATATATATATAAATTATAATATATTATCCAGTAACTAATATAATAGTAATTATATATAAAATTATAATATAATGGCAGGTGGATTACTAAACATAGCCGCTGTAGGACAAGCAAATATATTTTTAACAGGGAATCCTAGCAAAACATTTTTTAAAGTAACGTATTGTAAATATAGTAATTTTGGTCTTCAAAAATTTCGTATTGATTATGATGGTTTAAGAGAGTTAAGATTAACTGAACCTTCTACATTTCGATTTAAAATACCAAGACATGCTGAATTATTGATGGATACATATATAGTTGTTACTTTGCCAGATATATGGAGTCCTATACATCATCCATTACCAACACCAATTATAAGAGAAGAAGGACAAAATATAATACCAGATTTAGTGAATGGAAGTGATACGGGATGTCGTTGGGCTCCATACGATTTTAGATGGATTGAAAATATTGGTGCGTCAAT
>Ga0233439_10001709_pt1 | contig 27065 bp, 26 predicted proteins | sample SI_123_September_6_FD_182713 | JGI IMG/M metagenome (GOLD analysis project Ga0233439, IMG submission 182713) | Seawater microbial communities from Saanich Inlet, British Columbia, Canada - SI_123_September2016_100_MG | ecosystem: Environmental > Aquatic > Marine > Inlet | place: Canada: British... | reverse complement strand
ACCGGCCACCAGTTCCTGAGGCAATCATGCCTAAGCTTCAGCTGGTCGCAAATCCGAGATAATAAGTGGTAACGCTATCGGGGGCAGGTCAAAACCATTTGCCTTTGAGATCCCACAGAGCGTTGTCGATCAGGCTGATAGCCATCATTGGCTCACCCTGCCGACCGTGAACCGACTTGCGGTGCATGATGTCCCACAGGAACTCGGTCGCAAGCGGATCGCGACCGATCAGGAAGTTGCGCATCTCCCAAACGTGGAAAGCCGTTCCACCGGGCATTGTGGGTCCTGAGATTCCAGATACGCCTTCGTCGGTGTCGATCTGAACGAACACCTGGTTCAGCTGGTAGTGGTTGTCGTCAATCTGGTTACCGTGAGCGGGTGGACCTTGAACTCGGAACTCTTCGTAAACGTCGAGCGGCATCACGAGCCGTTCTTCCATGAAAGTTCCGTCGACCTCCATGGTTCCAGTGAGTTGGCGTAGTCGTATGTCGGTGATTTTCATGGGGTTCTCGTTATAGCTCCGGGCGTCGTCGAACGACTTGGTCGCCGCTGCAATCTGGCGTTAGTCGCGCTCGTCATCGGATGACTCGGCTCAGCGCTGCAGTCTACCCATCCCCTAGCCCCTTCCCGAAGGAAGGGGGAGGGACGGTTCAGTTTGGTGACAAGTAGTTACGAACCGAAGTTTGGTTCTTCTTCTCGTTCGATCTTGTCTTGGTCGAGATCCATCGTCATTCCAACGCCTGTTGGAGCCTTAATCATTCCGTTTTCAGGAGTGACAGGGTCCTTCAAGAAGTGCTGGTGAACGATGTTCCATTTCACCAAGAACTCCTGATATGGAGTGTGAATTGGCGATTGGCTTACCGAGAAGTGAATTCCGGCGTTTGTCGAGTGACCGTGCGGAATCGTTATTAGGTCGTGCGTTGTAGCAACTGCTGCGATCTTGAGAACTTCCGAAAGTCCGCCAGCCCAGTAGATGTCTGGCTGCAGAATGTCCAAAGCTTCTGCATCGATGAACTGCTTCATGCCCCATCGGGTGTAGTGATGTTCAGCACCCGAGAGAGGAATGTTGGTTGCTTCACGAATCTTTCGGTATGAATCGATTCGATCTGGCATCGCAGTTTCTTCGAGCCATCGAGGGTGGTACTCCTCAATCTGCTCAGCGAGCTTGATCACGTAGTTAACGTCCATCGACTGCCAGCAATCGAGCATGATGTCGTCATCGTCGCCAAGAGTCTCTCGAAGAGTGCGAACCATCTCGACGTTCTTCTTCAGGCCTTCCGCACCTGACATTGGGCCATGTCGGAAGAACCATTTTTGGGCTGTGTAGCCCTCTTTTTGCTTCTGGGCAGCTCGTTCTTTTACGAGGCCCATGTCGAGCACGTTGAAACCGAGCATCGATGCGTACGCAGGAACTTCACTCTGTGTTGGGCCACCGATGATCGAGTAGACAGGGGCGTTGAAGTGGCGTCCTTTGAGATCCCACAGTGCGTTGTCGATCGCACTAATGGCGATCATCGTGTTGCCTTGACGACCGTGAACCGAAGCACGATGCATGATGTCCCAGAGGAATTCGATTGCGAGCGGGTCACGACCGATCAGATACTGAGAAAGCTCGTTTTCAACGATGAAAGCGACAGCCTTGTCCATCGGGCCGCCGATACCGATCACGCCATCGTCAGTTTCGATCTGAACGAAGTAGGCGTCGTGGTTCATCACGTTTTCTTCGGCCTGATCGCCCCACTTCACGCGTTTGCTGGTGTCGCGAAACTCTGGATAAACGTCCAGCGGCATCACGAGTCGTTCTTCCCAGAACAACCCATCGGTTTCGATGGTTCCAAATACGTGGCGTAATCGAACTTTTTCAATCTTCATAGTTGGCTACTTCTTACTTACTTGCATTGATCGACTAAATCGAAAATTTTCTGAGCGTGACTTTATCGCACTCTTGTGGCGTACGGGAATCACTAGACATGAAGAAAGCGCGCCCTTGTGGACGCGCTTTCTAGTTGAACCATGTTCAATATGTGTTCGCTTCAACGAATCACCGATTAGGCAGATGGAGCAGTTTCTGGCTCTCTGATGTACGGAATCAATCGAGGTGATTCGAACTGTTCTTCACCCTTGATACCTTCGAGCATTTCGAAAGCGGCTCGGACGTCGGCTTCTTCACCAGTGAGTGAAAGCATTACTGCGCCTTCTGAACCGGATACCCCGCCAGATGCAACGTGAGTTGCTTTTACGCCAGAAAGAATTGCGATCGCTTCGATTTCAGTAACAACCTGAGCGTTCACAACAGGCATGAGTCCTGCCGACTGACCCATTGTGAGATCCCAAAGATGGTTTCCACATTCTCGGGCGGCTTCAATCACGTCTGGAACGAGTCGTTCGAGACTGACAGGTGCTACCCAGTGGGCGCCACGTGCTGTGAGAGTGCCCCAGATTCCTCCGACTGTTCCGCCACCGCCATCGGCAGCCAAAACACCAATGTTTCCGTTCGGGTCGACAGCGTTTGCGCCCTTGATAGAAACGTCACGAGCCCGGAATGCGCCTAGTGCCTGTGGAGCAGGAGTTTCAGATAGTTTTCCGTTCTCGAACACCCATGGCCCAAGTCGGTCTTCCATGATCACGCTTGCGAGTCGGCCTTCAGCAACGATTCCTGCGGTGCTGTTGCCCTTATCGCCAGCCTGTCCGGTCAACTCTTCAAGAATGTACGCAGGGGTGACTCCACGAGAGACCACGAACCAGCCATCGTCGAGCGATCGTTTCACTTCGGGCATCTGTAGAACGGCTCGTGCGAGCAATCGCTTCGACTCACGAGGTAGAAGCATCACAAGTGCGTGGAATCGGTCGTCGCGCAGATGCGGAGCCGGCTTAATAAAGCTAGAGGTGTCGTAGAACATTCGTTATTTACTCCGCTCGTGGTCTAGGCGTTCAGTTGTTTTTTAACGACTTGAACAGCCGACTCGACAGTCAAAATTGCAAATCAAGGTGAAAAATAGCGGCTTTTACGGCCGCTACTCGCAAAACAGCGTGGATGTTACGTGAGGATTGACGCGAATGTGCTGGCTCAGGCTCGAATCAGCTACATAGATTCGATGATGTCTCTGGCTTTGGCTGGCCAGTCGACTGTCGTGCCCACAGCGCCAGAACGATACGCCCTTCTTAGAGCGGTCTTCGAATCGGCGATGCCCCAAGTGCGAACCACGAGCCCGGCATTGTTGGCGTCAGTAATCTGCTTCGGAGTGACTTTGCCAGCGTTCGGATAGATTCCCGATAGACCAAGATCAACGGCAGCCTTTAGCGAGGTTTTGTCGATTTTCTGAAGCAGCCAGCCGTGAGCGATATTTGGCATTAGAGCTATCGAACGTTCGAGTTGCTCGAAGTGGAACGACGAAATAGTTAGGCCGGGTGAAATGCTGTCACCGGTGTGCTGATCGAGCCATCCCCACTGTTCGAGAGATATTTTCGAAGTAGCAGCAAGTTCAACGTCAGTCGATTTGAGTTCGAGATGAATGTGAGCTTTGCCGGCGTAGCGTTCGAGAATATCGTCGAGAGTAGGCACGAACGCTTCTGGGTAGGCGAGCGGACCTGTCACTCCGGCTCCATCTTCGGGTCCTTCGAACCACAGTCCTGCGTTTAGCGACTTGAACTTGGCGATTCCAGTTTCAGCTACAAGCCCTTCTGCATCGGTAGTTCGATCAATCATGTCGTCGTGAATGATCACGGCTCGACCGTCGCTCGTTAGCTGGACGTCTGTTTCAAAATTGTCGAAGCCAAGTTCCAGCGCCAGATCAAACGCTTCGAACGTGTTTTCGGGAGCGTCGTAGGATGCCCCACGATGGGCGATGAGAGTGAAATCTTTTGCTTTTGGGGCTTTTGGCGACATATTCGGTGCTGAAATCTGACTCGGTGCTGGGGCCTGGTGCGGAAAAATCGTTATTGCGCACTAAAATCCAGCAAAGTGTAAGCGACACCAACGTTAAAGACCGTACAATCTGGCTCGCCGTGCCTATTAACAAGATTTCAAATTCATTCGCCCAAGCCGTAGCCGATATTCCATCTGGCGCGTCGATCATGATTGGCGGATTTGGCGGTGCTGGCGGCCAACCAACTCGGCTGATGCTCGCACTTCGTGATCTAGGTGTTGGCGATCTCACGATCATTGGGAACGTGGCTGGTATCTCAAAAACGACCGGATACGGCTGGCCTGATCATCTTGATCCAATCGACCAGGGCATGTTCTTCGAGAGCGGGCAAGCCACCAAGATCACTTGCTCGTTTCCAGTTCCCGGAACAACCAATCCGCTTAGCGACATCGAAAAGGCATGGCGAGAAGGCAAAGCTGAGGTCGATATAGTGCCGCAGGGTACTTTGATCGAACGAATTCGTGCCGCAGGAGCTGGTATTCCAGCCTTCTACACACCGACCGGAGTCGGAACGCCCGTGGCTGAAGGCAAAGAGCATCGTGACTTCGATGGTCGAACGTTCTTGCTAGAAGAGGCACTGACTGCCGATTTCGCGTTGATTCGAGCGCAAAAGGCCGATACCAGAGGCAATTTGCAGTACATCGGCACTTCTAGGGCGTTTAACCCGGCGATGGCTACGGCCGCGGCGATAACGATTGTCGAGGTGGACGAAATAGTGGAGCCGGGCGGGATTGATCCTGAACGAATCGGCACTTTGAGCACGTACGTAGATCGAATCGTGCTTCGAGAGACGGGAGATCCGCTGCCATGAGCAATTCTGCAAATAGTCTAGGTAACGATCCTGCGCCTCGTCTCGATCGAGCGGCGATTGCAAAGCGCGCAGCTCGTGATCTCATAGACGGTTCAACAGTAAATCTCGGCATTGGCATTCCGGCGTTGTGTGCCGATTTCCTTCCCGACGGAGTAGAACTGCTCTATCACGCCGAGAACGGAATTCTTGGTTTCAAGGAACTATCGGCACCCGGCGAGGGCGACCCGAATCTGATGGACGCCGGCGGAAAATTTCCAAAGCTTGTTCCCGGCATGGCATTTTTCGATTCAGTTGAATCGTTCGCACTCATTCGCGGCGGTCACATCGATGTGACAGTGCTCGGTGCACTGCAAGTTTCACGCAACGGTGATCTTTCGAACTGGATGATTCCCAAACGAGGAATCGGCAGCATCGGCGGAGCAATGGACCTTGCGGCGAACGCCAAAAAAGTAATTATTGCGATGGAACACAATGTGAAAGGCAATCTTGCCAAGATCGTTAATGAGTGCACATTTCCACTAACGGCACGAACCTGTGTGAACGAGATTATTACCGATATCGCAGCGATTGAAATCGATCAGGAAAACGATCGAATGATCTTGCGAGAAACGGCTCCGGGATGGTCGTTCGACGATGTTCAGGCTCGCACTGAAGCACGTTTGACGATTGATGGCGATGTTGGGCAGATGGCGTAAATGGCGGAGTAGAATCTCCGAATGACCACCGGCAATCAGCATTCAGCGAACGATGACTCACCGAAAGAATCTTTCGATGAGTTTCGCAATTCGTTTTCGTACGGCTCCAGAACCGATCTTTTATTCAAATTCCTGAAATCTGGATCCGAACAGCTTGCAGACGATTTTCTGCGGGAATTTCTTGATTTAGCTGGCGATTTGATCGACAACGGCGACACCGCACCGATTGTCGATGCGATAGTGCGTGCACAACGCGAAGCGTACTCAGGACCGGGTAATTTCGAGTACGACACCAAGCCGTTCGCAATCCTCGATCAGCCGGTGTCTGAGAGCAAAATTGCACTTCTCACCACCACAGGCCACTTCGCTGAAGGTGATGACCCAAAACCGTTTGGCATGGATGGGCTGACCCAGGAACAGGTCGTGAAAATGACCGGCGAGTTCGGCAAAGCAGACCCCGTTCTATCTGAGATTCCGACTACGACCACTCGAAAAGAAACAGTGGTGCGCCATGGCGGCTACGACATTCGGGCTACGGCTGCCGATAGGAACGTCTCGCTGCCAATAGATCGCATGAACGAATTCGATGACGAAGGCGTAATCGGCGGGTTTGTGAGTCCGGCGTACTCATTTGTGGGTCTCACGTCTCAACTACGCTTACGGAAAGAGATCGCACCTGCCTGGGCGGCCAAAGCGAAGACGGCGGGTGCGCAAGCAGCCGTGCTCATTCCTATATGACCGGTATGTCACGTGTCGGTCGGACACGTAGCAAGGGCGTTCGAGGAAGCAGGAATTCCGAGCGTCGTAATCATGTCAAAGGTGTTTAAAGATCGAACTGCGGCAATGAACCCGGCTCGAATACTGTTAACACCGCACCCGATGGGTCGACCCTTGTCGGCGCCATTTGATGTCGAAAAACAGCGAGATGTGCTGAAGGCAGGGCTTAGCCTGCTCGAAACTGCGACCGACGGTGGAACCATCGTCGAATACGAAATGCCTTATCGAACTGGTCCGTTCGCTGATTCGGTCGCTGATTCGCTCGATACTTGAGAACAACATGAACGAAGAACCCGGGCGGCTTAGACCCAGACCCAACATTGTTAGCGCACAGCGACTTTCGTTCAGAAAGCGGTACGAAGCTGTCGGCTATTGGGCGTTGCTTGCTGTTGCTCTGATGCTGATTATCTGGTTCCTTGCTGCCTCTGCAGCGAATCGTGGCGAATCGAAAGATATTGAAGCAACGGTGATCGCAACTTTGCATGTTCCAGAAACTGCCACCGCAGAAGCCGAAGCGACCGCTGGAATCAGCCCAGAGTAGTTTTTCTGGTCGAGACAAAGCTAATTCCTGCCCGCTCAATCGCGAATCGTCGGTTTCAGGCCCCATTCCGCATGTAAACTCGAACTATGTTTGAGTCACTTTCCGACAAGCTTGGCGGAGTCTTCGGCAAGCTAACCAATAGCGGTAAATTATCTGAAAAAGATATCGACGCGGCCCTGCGCGAAGTTCGACTTGCTCTGCTCGAAGCAGACGTCGACTTCAAAGTAGCGCGCCAGTTCGTAAAGAACGTCAAGGAACGTGCTGACGGCGACAAGGTCTACGCATCGCTAACTCCTGGTCAGTCGGTAATTCGAATTGTTCGAGAAGAGCTTGCCGATATCCTCGGTGGCGAAACTGTTGAAATAGCCAGAGCCGACAAGCCACCAAGCGTAATCATGCTTGTAGGTTTGCAGGGTGCAGGTAAAACGACCCTCGCAGCAAAACTGGCGCTGTGGCTTCGAAAGCAGAAGCACCCGGTAATGATGGCTGCATGTGACTTGCAACGTCCTGCTGCTGTCGACCAGCTCAAACAGCTCGGTAAACAGCTCGATCTCGATGTGTATTCAGAAGAGCCGTCCAGCTCGACTCCCGTGAAGGTTGCGAAGGCCGCTTACAAAAAAGCCGCCGACGAAGGCGTTCACTACCTAATTCTCGATACAGCGGGTCGACTCGCTATCGATAACGATCTGATGGGCGAGCTTGAAGAGATTCGTGACGCTACGTCGCCAGTCGAAACCCTTCTCGTTCTCGATGCCATGACAGGTCAGGACGCCGTTCGTTCTGGTGGTGAGTTCAACGACCGTATCGGTGTTTCCGGAATGGTTCTCACCAAGATGGACGGTGACGCCCGAGGTGGTGCTGCTCTATCAATGCGATCGGCAACTGGCGTTCCGATCAAGTTCATCGGTGTTGGTGAACGACCCGACCAGTTCGAGGTATATCACCCCGACCGAATCGCTTCTCGAATTCTCGGCATGGGCGATGTTGAATCGCTTATCGAGAAGGCAGAAGTTCAGTTTGATACTGAAGAAGCTGCCGCGCTTGAGCAGAAGCTTCGCAAAAACCAGTTCGATTTGAACGACATGCTGCAGCAGTTCCAGACCATCAAGAAGATGGGATCGATGACCGATATTCTTGGCATGATTCCGGGTATGGGTTCACTTCGTGGCAAGTTCAATCCGAAAGATATCGACGAAAAGCAGATGGCACGTGTCGAGGCGATTATTCACTCGATGACGATGCAGGAACGCGAGAACCCAACGATCATCAATGGTTCACGTCGCTTGCGAATCGCAAATGGATCTGGGGTCACCACGACGCAGGTCAACCAACTGCTGAATCAGTTCAAGCAGATGCAGAAGATGATGAAGAAGATCTCCGGCCCAGGCGGCAAGCGAGCTCTTATGAACATGCTTAAGGGTTAAGAACGAGTCAATCGCCCGATTGTTGCTAACGCTGGTTAGAATCAGTCTCTTGAATTTATAACGGCAAATTGCCGAACTTATTTCTGGAGTTTCCTAACCAATGGCTATCGCCCACCTTCGCACGTACACAATCAACGCCGGCATGCTCGACAGCTGGCTCGAAACATTCCCAAAGCTCATTCCTGTGATGGCAGAAGCTGGCATCAAAGTGGAAAGCACCTGGGTTAACGATGCAAAGACCCAGTTCATCTGGATTCGTTCGTACGGCGACGACGTAGCCAACATCGAAAAATGTGAAGCTGCTTTCTACGGCAGTGAATACTGGCTCGCTAACGTCGATCACGTTCGAAGCCACCTTTCACACCGCGAGATCGTTCAGATCGAAACTGCCTAGACAGGCCCTACGTTCCTAAAGTTGCACCGTCGAAGTTCGGCTGACCTCGCATGAAGTCGGCGGCTGCAACAGCTTGGCGCCCTTCGAGTTGAACACTTTTAAGTTCAAGCGCACCTGAACCCGTGCCAACCAGTATCTTGTTCTCTTCCTTTAAGACGGTTCCTGCCGGAATCGAGGAATTCTCTTCCATTCTGGCATCGAGAATTTTTAGTCCCTTGCCCTCCCAGCTGGTGAACGTTCCCGGCCACGGATCGTAAGCTCGCATCATGCGATCTATATTCGTCGCTGAAGCCGACCAATCAATTTCGCCATCTGATCGTTCAAGCAACCCTGTAACGGTCGCTAGCGAATTATCTTGCGGCTGTGGGGCTATCGAACCGTCCTGTAAGCCTTCCAGCACCGCAGGCAGCATCAATGCCCCTTCTTTAAAGAGGCGATCCTGTAGCTCTGCACCTTTTTCGGTGCCTGAGAGAGCTGTTGGCGACGATTGCGCAAGGATAGGTCCGGTGTCCATTCCTTCGTCGAGCAGCATGACCGTAACGCCAACTTCAGTTCGTCCATCAAGAATTGCGGTGACGACTGGGCTCGGCCCTCTATAAAGAGGGAGTAACGACGGATGAATGTTCACAACGCCCATTGGCGGGATCTGCAGTAGCTCCAGAGGGAGAATCCGACCATATGCGACCACGACGAACACATCAGCTTGGAAATCTTTGAGTCGCGAAACTTCGTCATCGTTGTTTCTAAGGCTTTTCGGAGTGAATACCGGTAAACCTTGCTCAGCCGCGTAGCTTTTGACTGGGGTTGGGGTCTTTGTCCGGCCTCTTCCAGCCTTTCTGTCGGGCTGACTGTAGACGGCCGCTACCTCATGACCAGCTGCAACCAGTGACTCAAGCGCGCCGGCTGCTTCAATGGGCGAGCCGAAAAATATTATTCGCATGCGACTACTTTATAAGCGTCGCGCTGGCCACGGCGCGCCGAAACGGCTCGCGCGTTCAGGGGCTGGGTTTGTAAAGAAATGTTAATTTTCGTGGTCGCTTGAACTGAGTCGTGATTGTTGTCACAAAATTGCTGGGAAATTTGACATAAATTTGAGCCAATTGACCCGTCTGAGGGGTTGCATACCCCAACCATACGCATGGTACGGTTGCCCCTAGATCAGCACCACCACAGGCGGCGTCCAGCTGCCGATTTAGTTGGTCTAGGTCATCCACATATTCGGTCGATGTTTTTTCAAGCCAGTCAGTCTGGCTTCAGGGTAATTTATGCCCAAAAAGTGAGGGTTTGGCGACGGATAACGCACGGCAAATCTGGTCAGCAGCACTGGGGCAACTCCAACTGGAAATCCCCCGTCCAAACTACGAAACGTGGTTAAAACCCACTTCAACCGTAGGATTAGTTGATGACATCCTCACAATTTCCACGCCCAGCCCTTTCGCAGCAGAAATGCTCGAAAAGCGTCTCTCTGGAACCATCCTCCGCACCGTCTCTCGGGTCGCTGGAAGGAAGCTTGAAGTTAGGTTCAAGGTCCAAGGTTCAGGCGTAGAAAAACAGGCCGAAAAACTGACTGCCGACGAGCCGATTGCGTCGAATTCTGAATCGACGCCGAAAGCTGGGAAATTAGACTACGCAAAGTCTTACGCGCTCAAGCCATCGCTGAACTTCGATTCCTTCGTAGTGGGTCCATCTAACCGACTCGCGCATGCTGCAGCCGCGAAAGTCGCTGAATCGCCAGGCAACGTCTACAACCCTCTCTACATTTATTCAGAGGTCGGACTCGGTAAAACTCACCTTCTTCACGCAATTGGCCATTCGCTAAGCCAACGCGGCATGAAGGTTCTATATGTAACAAGCGAACGATTTACTAACGAGTACATCAGCGCTATTCGTGAAGGCTCTGCTGAAAAGTTCCGAGAACGCTATCGCAGTGCCGATGCGCTTTTGATAGACGATATTCAGTTCATCAAATCGAAGCAACAGACTCAGGAAGGCTTCTTCCACACGTTTAACGAACTGCATCTGGCAGGCAAACAGATTGTCGTTACCGGTGATGAACCGGCGAGCAAGAGTTTGTTGCAAGAACGTATTCAGTCGCGTCTGGCAGGCGGGCTTGAAGTTGATCTGCAGCCACCCGACTACGAATCTCGATACGCAATATTGCAAAGCAAGGCTGAAGATCTAGAGCCGGCTGTTCTTGATCAGATCGCACAGCGTGCTCATCAGAACGTTCGCGAACTCGAAGGCGCTCTCAATAGGGTGATCGCCTATTCACAGCTAATAGGAAGTCCGGTTACTACTGAACTCGCCGATCAGGCTCTGAAAAGCTTGCTAGCTGAAAAGCCTACCGACATCACATCGATCGATGAAGTTCTGAAATCGATATCTGAATTCTCCGGAGTTTCTGTCGAGAGAATCATTGGTAAGCGACGAGATAAAGCCACCGCCGAAGCACGTCGAATGGCGATGTACATGCTTAGAGAAGATGCACATCTGACTTCAGCACGTGTAGGAAAAGCACTCGGTGGCAAGGATCACTCGACTGTTCTGTACGCACAGAAGCGTTTCGAGCAGCTGATGGAAACAGATAGCTCAGTACGACAGCACCTAGCAGCCGTTCGAGACATCGTCGTCAGAGCTCGTCGAGTTAGCCTCTCAGCCGACTAGCGTCACTTGTGATTGGTGGTTTTGGCCGCCTGTCATAAACTGCGATCTGCCGGCAAACTTTCAAATACCTGCTACCGATACCGGCTAAAGGTGACCAGTGTTCCTCGACGCCATAGTTCGTCTATACGACTACCAACGTGAATCGAACGCACGTGTGCTTGATATCGTCGATGAACTCTCTGAATCTGAACTCCAATCGACCATCGTCGAAGGCCAACCGTCCATCAGCGACACCTTGCTTCACATGATCAGCATCGTTCAGATAAACGTTGCTTGGTGGAGTAATCGACTCTCAGGCGAAGATGCTTACCTGCTCGAATACCCTGTCAGCGAATACCGAAATTCCGAAAATTTGCGAGAGCTATGGGTAAGAACAGACGCTGAAATCGCAAAATTCATCGATTCACTAAAGTCCAATAATGATCTAGAGCGAATGTATACACGAGTCACTCCCGATGGCGAAACAAGGAATCGAGTGCTGTGGGAGATGATGCTTCACGTGATAAATCACGGAACTCAGCACCGTAGTGAAGTGGCAATGATGCTCACAAAGCTCGGTCATTCACCGGGCGATATGGAAATTCTATGATTCGAACTCAAATATAACTGTGGAATCACTGTCGAGTTCGCCTATAGAGCATGAGCAAAATTGTGAACAAATCAGGATAAATACCTGTGAAACAGTGTCATCTATATGAACTACTTATCCACTGATAACTGGTGTGAACAACCCAATAACAGTTCGTCCACATCGATTATTTGATCTATCACCAATTTCTCCTAAAACCGAAACACTACTCACCGTTTCTCAACAGTCGCTTTATACTCAATCTAAGAGTGTTATTCACATATCAACATTGCTTACTGATATGACTATTAATTAACTAGAGATTTTTCCAGATCTAGATATCCACATGCTTGATTCTGCAGTAATAGAAGTTCGCGCCGGTAACGGTGGACATGGATTAGTGGCTTTCATAAGAGAGGCACTACTTCCGCGTGGCGGTCCTGGTGGAGGAGACGGTGGTCATGGCGGCGACGTCGTGCTTATTGCCGATCCAGAGATAAACACTCTTACTAAATTCCACTGGCAACCTCACTTCATCGCTAAAAATGGCGGCAAGGGCGACGGTCACCATAGAAATGGGCCTAAAGGAAATACTGTCGAAGTAACAGTTCCTGTGGGTACTGAAGTTTGGGTTTGGGAAGATGGCGAAGATAAAGAGCTAATTGGCGATTTGAGTACACCGGGTCAGCGAATGATCGTTGCTGAAGGTGGCCGTGGTGGTTGGGGCAATGCGCACTTTGTTTCAGCAACCCATCAAGAACCGCTTCTGGCGGAAGCTGGTGAAGATGGCGAAATTCGACGTGTTCGCCTGAATTTGAAGCTTCTTGCCGATGTCGGCTTGGTTGGAATGCCCAACGCTGGTAAATCGAGCATATTGACTGCCATAAGCGCAGCTCGACCCAAAGTAGCCGATTACCCGTTCACCACCCTTGAACCCGTTCTGGGAGTAGTTGAGTACGGTCCGCGGGCATTTGTTGCAGTCGACATCCCTGGGTTAATCGAGGGTGCTCACTCGGGCATTGGTCTTGGTGACGAATTTCTGAAGCACGTTCAACGAACGCGAGTGCTCGTGCACGTAGTTGATGGTAGTGAAGACGATGTGCCGGGTCGGATCAAAGCGATCAACGATGAAATTGTTAAATTCGATCCTGAAATGGCAAAGAAGCCTCAGATTCTTGCGATCAACAAACTAGACCTCGATGAGGTTTCGGTGCTGATAGACGAAATCAAGGAAAGCCTCAAAACAGTTGATGGCCTTCATTCGGAAACATTCTTCGTTTCAGCAGCGACTTACGATGGACTCGAAGAGCTCAAAACAGCGATGTTCCATCTTTTGCAATCGAGCTACGAAGCGAATCCGGTTGTTATTCCGGAATCTGTTGAAGAAATTCCTGTCTTGCGACCAGTTGTTAGAAAATCGACCGATGTTGTTGTCGTGGAACCTGAAGGGCAACTACGAATCGTTCATCAGAAGGCAGTTCGGCTTGCACGAGGAAGCAATCTTGGCCTACACGAAGCCCGATTGCAGTTTCACCGTCGCTTAGACCAACTGAAAGTCACTAAAGCGCTTCGTGACGCCGGAATGGAAGACGGCGATACAGTGTTGATTGGCGACTGGGAATTTGATTGGGACTAATGTCGTCTTCACGCATCACTGCCAAAGGTAAAGTGGGCGTGTTTGGTGGCACGTTCGATCCGATCCACAATGGCCACGTTGCAGTTGCTCGGGCTGTTCTTGAATCTCTCGATCTTGATCGAGTTTTATTTGTCGTAACTTCCGATCAATGGCTTCGAGATAATCCACCCGTCGCTTCTGCCGCCGATCGTTTCCACATGGTGGAACTGGCTGTGGATAACGTACTTGAATTCACCGCTTCTGATGTGGATATCGTTCGAGAGGGATCGACGTATACGGTCGACACTCTTCGCGATTTACGGGAGCAGCTTGGCGATGAGGTTGAACTGTATTTGATAGTTGGAGCCGATTCTGCGGCATCGATGAATCGTTGGAAGGACGCCGATCAAATTGGTGGTCTCGCGAAGATCGTTGCAGTCGGTAGGCCGGGACAGTCGTTTGCAACTGATTCGCTCGACGAATCACACCCGGCGAGCGGGGCAGAGTATGTTGAAGGACCAATGATTGATGTTTCTGCGACACTCGTACGTGGTTTTCTTTCCGACGAGCTACCTATCGATGAAATCGTCGCAAGTGAAGTCGCAAAATACATCGAACAACGGAACTTGTATCGCTAACAGGAGCACACATGGCCAACGGATCTGATCTCAAAGCAATCGCAACACGACTTTACGACCGAGCAATGGAGCTAGACTCTCTACGCTTTGGCGACTTCACTCTGTCGTCAGGTGCGAAGAGTACTTATTACTTCGATGGTCGGATGCTTTCGACCGATCCTGAAGGTGCTTCACTTATCGCCCAGGCGTTCAGCATCGCTCTTGAAGATGCCGGGGCAGAGGCATTCGGCGGTCCGACTGTTGCTGCGGTTCCAATCGTTGGCGCTCTGGCGTTACAGTCGCATCTGGACGGCAAGAAGCGCACTGGATTCTTTGTTCGACCTGAACAGAAAGAGCACGGCGCCGGCAAGCAGATCGAAGGCAATCTTCAGCCCGGCATGAAAGTTGCCGCGTTCGATGACACCATTTCAACGGGTGGTTCGCTGTTCCCGGCTATCGATGCTGTGACTGCGTACGGATGTGATGTTGTGCTGGTGATGGCGATTCTCGATCGGCACCAAGGCGGAGACGCCGAGATCGAACGTAGAGGCATTCCGTTCTTCAAGCTGTGGGAATCGACTCCCGAAGGCAAAGTCACTATCGCTGTTTAGCGGTTGCCTAGTTTCGATGCATAAGTAGATACTGACGGCATTATTTGCTGAGAACTTGGTAAGGGCTGGTCTGGGTGCTATCTACGGTCGCTGCAAAATTCGCGTTCGACGCTGAAGACACGAGCTCAGTTCGTTCCGAGAAGAACACGATATTTCTAATCGCTCTTTCGTGTTCCGTTGCCGGAATTTTTTGGGGAGTGGCGTATGCCGTGATACTGGGTTGGGGCTTGTCGGCTTCACTGCCGTTCATATTCGCCGCCATCGTCGGCAGTTCGCTCGTGGTTTCGCACGCAACTAAGAATCACTATTACGCCGTATATGCCCAGACCATCTCGATAATCTTGATCACGGGAGTCATCCAGTGGTCGATTGGCGGGTTGTTCGATTCAGGAATCATTCTTGTTTGGGCAGCAATTGGGCCGCTCGCCGCGCTACTGTTTTTCACACCAAAAAAAGCAACCCCGTTCTTCGTTCTCTACTTTGTTGTTCTCGGAATAACAGTTGGGTTCGACGGGTATTTCTCTGAGAACGCATTGGACGTTTCGGATACATTCAAGCTAATTTTCTTTGGGATGAACTTGGGCGTTTCTTCACTTCTGATTTTCATCTTTTCTGGCTATTTCGTGAACACAGCTATCAGTGAACGCGCGAAAGCCGACAGGCTTTTGCTCAACGTGCTTCCTGCTGAAATCGCAGAGACGTTGAAAGAGAGCGAAGACACGATTGCGGATCACTACGAATCGGTGAGTGTGCTATTCGCAGATGTGGTGGGATCGACCCCTCTATTCGCCACGCTGGCTCCGACTGAAGTTGTCGATTGGCTCAACGAAGTGTTCTCAGTGCTAGATGAGCTTGTGGAGCGTCATGGTCTCGAGAAACTTCGAACGATGGGCGATGGTTACATGGTGGGTTCTGGCGTTCCAGGCACCCGCGAAGATCATTCACGAGCGCTAGTGGCATGTTCACTCGATATGATCGAAGCGCTTAAGTCGCTTCCACCTCGAAACGGCAAACGAATGACATTCAGGTTTGGAATTAATTCAGGTCCGGTTGTCGCTGGCGTAATCGGCAAGTCGAAATTCCACTACGATTTGTGGGGCGATACGGTCAACGTGGCTAGCCGCATGGAGTCGTATAGCGAAGAAAGCCGACTCCACATTTCACAAAGCACTTACGAGATGATCAAAGACGAGTTTGAGTGTGTCTCGCGAGGAATAACCGACATCAAGGGCAAGGGCGAGATGGAAACCTGGTTTGTCGAGCGTCGACGCACGGCTTAGGTGCCAGTGGGCAGGTTTTCCGAGAGGTTGAGAACGGTTGGCTGGTTCATCAGATTGCGTCGTGTGTTCGTGATCCAGAATCTAGTTCAGGATGACAATGTTGATGGATGTGAGCTGACGCGAAACGACCTACCGAATCATCGATAGGTCGTTTAGATTTTCTGCTGTGATCACCGGCACCATATCGACGATTCAGCCAACTGAATCCCTGCCGGAGAAAACGTCACACGCGACCCCGCACCAGATCCCTCGCCTGCACTCGGGAAATCAAAAATTTCCTGAAGCCTCATCGTTCCAACCGAGCCAACGTATTCCAATCTCTCAGAAAACGTGCCCACTGGCACCTACACGTCGAGGTTTTTGACCTCTAGTGCGTTGGCTCGGATGAAGTTTCGGCGAGGTTCAACATCGTCACCCATAAGGGTTCGGAACATATCGTCGGCCGCCATCGCGTCATCGGCTGTAACTCGGAGCATGACTCGTTCGTTCGGATCCATCGTGGTCTCCCACAGCTGATCCGGGTTCATCTCGCCAAGACCCTTGTAACGCTGAACGTTCACACCTGAACGGTCAGAGTTGTTGTCGAGCGTAGTTGGAAGATCGTTCCAAGCAACGCCAGTTGCGACGACAGCATCACCCTTTTCGATGGTCAGTGTGCCAGCTTCAACAACCTGTTTGATTACCGGGTAGATCGCTCGCAAGCGCTGCACGGCCGGGTTGTTGAAGATGTCCTTGGTCAGTGTGTATCCGTCGATGTCGAACGTTCGATCTGGAAGGATCTCTGGCTCGTCCTCTTCTTCAACTTCAGCAACCTGAGTTGGATCCACAGATGTGTCTTCGGCGTCAGCATCGGAATCGTCTGCTGGCTCACCGAACAGAGAAGCCTGAGCGGTTTCTACCGGAGCCTCAGGTTGTTCAGGTCGGAAATCGAGTTTTGCGTACTCAGGATCGTTGACCAGTTTGTCGATCACGTTCTCAGGAATGTTCAACACACGAGCTACTTCGAGGGAATCGACGTAGTCGCGAAGTGGAGTTAGAACTCGACCGATCTTTGTGCTCTTGAGCTCAAGATCCGAGTCCTGATCCGAAGTGATTCTGATCGTGCCGTAGAGGCGGTTCGCTGTCCATTCGTCCAGCTCAGCGTCGGAATACAACCAACGAGATGAGCGGCCACGTGACGCTTTGTAAAGCGGTGGCTGGGCGATGTAGAGGTGACCGTTTCCGATGATCTGCGGCATGTTGCGGAAGAAGAACGTCAGCAGCAGCGTACGAATGTGCGCTCCGTCGACGTCAGCGTCAGTCATGATGATCACACGGTGATATCGAAGCTTCTCTTCGTCGTAATCTTCACCCAACCCAGCTCCAAGAGCCGTAATTAGAGCTGCGATTTCTTCGTGAGCCAGCATTCGTTCTGGTCGAGCCTTCTCAACGTTCAGGATTTTTCCTCTGAGAGGAAGAATTGCCTGGAACTGTCGTTCTCGACCTTGCTTAGCGGAACCACCAGCTGATTCACCCTCAACGATGTAAATCTCTGACGATGCGGGGTCTTTTTCCGTACAGTCGGCGAGCTTGCCCGGAAGCGAGCCACCGTCCATAGCGTTCTTGCGAATTACGAGATCGCGAGCCTTCTTGGCTGCTGCTCGTGCTCGAGCCGCAGTAGTCGACTTGTTGATAATCAGTGCACCATCGCCGGGGTTGTCTTCTAGGAATTCAACTAGCTTGCGACCAACGACCTGCTCAACGGCTCCCTTTACCTCTGGGTTACCGAGTCGACCTTTGGTCTGGCCTTCGAACTGAGGGTCTTTCACTTTGACGGAGATAACGCACATCAGACCTTCTCGGGTGTCTTCACCTGAAAGGCTCTTGATGTCGTCTTTACCAGTTCCAAGAAGATTGTTCTTCTTAGCGAAATCGTTCAGTACTCGAGTTAGTGCTGATCGGAATCCGGTTACGTGCGAACCACCGTCACCCGTGCGGATAACGTTGGCGAACGAGAGTGTGTTCTCGATGAAAGATTCGTTGTACTGCATCGCAACTTCGACAACTACGTCGTCGATAGTTTCCTGTGCGTACATCACGGTCGGGTGAACTGAGCCACGGCGGCGGTTGAGAGATCGAACGAAGCTCTGCACACCACCATCGAACATGTAAGTCACATCGTTGAATGGCCATACATCGTCGTGCCATTCGGAGCGCAGGTGAATTGTTAGACCCTGGTTCAGGTACGCCATCTCTTTGAATCGGCCGGAAATAGCTTCCCATTCGTAAGATATTTCAGGGAAGATCTCGGCGTCGGGCATCCAGTGAACTGAAGTTCCTGTGCCTGGAAGGTCGTCTTCGTTAGGCTTTCGCACTTCCATATCGCCAATAGCTTTACCACGAGCGTACTTCTGCGTGCTCACCTTGCCGTCACGGCGTACTTCGACAGTTGTCCACTCAGATAGGGCGTTCACCACGGATGCACCAACACCGTGAAGTCCACCAGACACCTGATAACCCTTGCCGCCGAATTTTCCTCCGGCGTGAAGAGTGGTCATAACTGTTTCTAGAGCAGAAAGGCCTGTTTTCTTGTGCTTATCTACCGGAATTCCACGACCATCGTCAACGACAGTTACCGAGCCGTCTTTGTGGATAGTGATATCGATTCGGCTAGCAAAACCTGCCATCGCTTCGTCGACACTGTTGTCGACAATCTCACGAATGAGGTGGAAAACTCCTTCGACACCGGTTGTACCGATGTACATACCAGGTCGTTTTCGGACGGCTTCCATGCCCTCCATGACGGTGATGTCATCTGCGCCGTACTCAGCCGAGCCGCCGGTTACATCTGCGCCTGCGCTTTTTCGCTTTGCCATTCGTAGTCCTTACCATGTGGTGCGGTACACGAATCCGGATAATTCTTTCTTCGTCAATCATCCCTATGCAAGCACAGCTTGAGCTTTTGATATGCGTGTGCGAGAAGCAGGAAAACGAAGGCTGAATCAGACTTGATTCGCGTGCGTTTACGTAATCTGTAAACGAGACCCCAATTCTAGCATTTTTAGAGACTCTTCGCCCAGTTTGAATGCAGTATAAAATCGACCCAGAATATTGGTGTTTGTCGTGAGTCTTTCGAGCGCATTGGAAAAGTTGTGGATTTAACAGCCGACGAAATAGCTCTACTTATCGTCATCGGTCTTGCGGTGGTCAACCTAGGATCGGTGATTGCAATCTGGTGGGACAAACGCCGCGCCAAGAACGATCAATGGCGCATAAAAGAGGAAACACTCTTAGTTTGGGCTCTAGTTGGAGGGTGGCCGGGCGGCATATGGGCGATGCGACGGTTTCGTCATAAGACTTCAAAGGGTTCGTTTATCGCAAAATACGTGCTTGCTGTATTGCTGAATTTGGCGGCAGTTGCTGCGATTGCATTTGCCATGTTTGCGTATCCGATCTAGCTCCAACTCGGCACACGTTGCGTACTGGCGGGTCTATAATCTCGCAATTCGTCCGGGGTTAGTTGTTCCCCTGAACTCGTTGTTTCCCCGGAATTTGTGATTAGACAGGTACGAACAAGTCGTCTCTTCATCATGTTGAGATGACGGGCTTTTATTTGATAGACCCGAGGGGTTAACCGTGGAAATCGACCGCGATACTTTGTTGCTGATGCTTCGCCGCATGTGGATGATTCGAAACTTCGAATTGAAGGTTATGGAAGTTCACTCTGCAGGTGAATTCGCAGGTGCCGCTCACCCATACATTGGTGAAGAGGCTGTTGCCGTTGGCGCGTGCGCAGCGCTTGAAGACACCGATTACATTACTGGTAACCACCGTTCGCACGGTCACCCAATCGCCAAAGGCGGACGGGTCGATAAGGCGATGGCTGAGCTTTACGGGCGAGTAGATGGATATTGCAAGGGCAAGGGCGGATCGATGCACCTTGCCGACTACTCAATCGGAATTCTCGGTGAATCTGGAATTCTTGGTTCTTCCGTACCTGTGGCTGTTGGCGCCGCGCTAGCCGCCCACATCAGAGGCGACAAGTTCGTTTCGATGGCGTTCTTCGGTGATGGAGCATCCAACCAAGGCGCACTTCACGAATCGATGAACCTAGCTTCAGTTTGGAAGCTTCCGGTAATTTTCTTGTGCGAGAACAACCAGTACGCCGTGACGACTTCATATGCCGACACAGTGGCTGTAGATCACGTTTCCGACCGAGCTTCGGCTTACAACATGCCAGGAATGCTCGTTGATGGTCAGGATGCTGTTGCGATGTACGAGGCAACCTCTGCTGCTGTAGCCCGTGCACGAGCCGGAGAAGGCCCAACACTGATTGAGGGTCTCACCTACCGATTTGAGGAGCATTCACTCGGTTTGGGTCGTGTCGCTCGTGGTGCTTACCGAGATGAGGCAGAAATTGCTGAATGGCGAAAGCGTGACCCGCTCGACATTCTTGAGAACACGCTGATTTCGCAGGGTATTGCAACTCGTGAAGAGTGCGACGCAATAAACGCTGAGACGGTTGATGAAGTGGAGAAAGCCACTGATTTCGCTCGAAACAGTCCGTTCCCTGAGCCAGAAGATCTATTCGAGGACATGTGGGCGAATCCAATCCCGCTGCCATAACCAGAGATTAGTTTTCATTCATTCATCAAGATATTTCTCAGTTCACAGGTAATAGATCAAAATGGCACAGACCGTATTTTTAGAAGCAATAAACCAGGCCATCCAGGAGGAGATGAGACGCGACGAAAGCGTGTTCATCCTGGGTGAGGACATTCGTCGAGCCATTTATGGCGCGACTGCCGACCTCCTCAGCGAGTTTGGTGAAAAGCGAGTTCTCGATACTCCTCTTTCCGAAGAGGGTTTCTTTGGAGCTGCAATTGGTGCATCGCTAGTGGGCATGCGCCCAGTGGTTGAGACACTGACCAGCTTCATGTGGGTTGCAATGGACCAGCTCATCTCTCAGGCCGCGAAGATGCGGTATATGTTCGGTGGGCAGGCAACACTGCCGGTGGTCTTCCGAGCGTCGATGTTCTACGGAGCAGGTTCGGCGGCTCACCACTCGGACCGCTCGTATCCGATGTTCATGAACATGCCTGGAATCAAGATTATTGTTCCATCGAACCCTGCCGATATGAAGGGCCTGCTTAAGACAGCCATTCGTGACGACGACCCGACCATCGTTTTTGAAGATGGAACTCTCTTCGGCATGCGTGGCGAGGTTCCTGACAATGCCGACTTGCCGGGTGAGGAACTACTTGTTCCGTTTGGCGAGGCGAAAGTGTTCCGAGAAGGTACCGATTGCACAATCGTTGCTATTGGTGGCGCAGTAAACCATGCCATTGCAACTGCTGATCAGCTTGCTGCCGAAGGAATTTCAGTCGAGGTGATCGACCCTCGAACGCTGGTTCCATTCGATAAGCAGACGGTATTGGAATCTGTTGAGAAGACGGGTCGACTTGTTATCGCCGATCCTGCTCACAAGGTTTGTAGTGCTGCTTCGGAAATCGCTTCTATCGTTGCTGAAGAAGGCTTCTGGTCTCTCACAGCCCCGATTCAGAAGGTCGCTTCCGAGCAGGTTCACATTCCATACACACCATCCCTCGAAAAGCACGTCTACCCAGACGTTCCAAAGATCACTGCTGCAGTGAAACGCACGATGGAAGGCTAAAGCCTTCTAATTGGCACGTTTTCTTCTAGGAAATTTGTGAATAAAAAGCCCCGGACGAGAAGTCCGGGTTTTTTTTTGTTTTGTGCGGGAAGAGGGTGATTCTGGTAGCTGGACCGTGCCGACATCACGACCAATCTCACGGTAGGCTTGTTGCGTTATCACTCGCCTGTCCGTCATCCCCTCGGGAGCCCAACCATTGAATCCTGTTTTTGAGAATTGCAAAGCGCTTACGTTTGATCTGTTCGGGACTGTTCTCGATCTGGGCGGCTCGCTAACTCCCCACCTGAAGATTTTCTTAGACAATCGTGATTCTGGAATCGATCCCGCCGCAATGTGGCAGCAGCTCCGTTACAGGCAGCGGATTGAGCAGTACCAGGACACGCTCGTCGAACTCGGGCACTCCGGTTATCTAGAAACTGTGCAAAAAGCCTTTGACTACGTTGCACGCGCCAACAAACTCACGCCTAGCCCTGAAGAAACAAAAACGTTCATGGCAGGCTGGCAGGAACTTTCGCCGTTTCCGGAGTGTGTTGCGGGTCTCGATCGACTAAAAGAACGCTACAAGCTCATCGCACTTTCAAACGGAAACCCGTGGTTCCTCGATCATCTCGTGAAGAACCGCATCAAGTACGAATTCGATGGCGTGATGTCGGTCGAAGAGGCCGGATACTTCAAGCCGAAGCCGGGTGTATACCGCCGTGCAGCTCGGAATCTTGGTATGGAGCCGGGCGAGCTAATCATGGTTTCGGCGAATTCGTTCGACGTGATGGGCGCTCGAACGTGCGGACTTCGTGGAGCCTACGTAAATCGCTACGATCTGCCGTTTGAAGACACTCACGATATGTACAAGCCCGACGTAACAGTTCTCAACTTCACCGAACTAGCAGATGCCCTTCTCTAAGAGGCGAAGCCTCGTTTTCTTGAGGCCAGTTGGTTTCCGGCTGTCGCTTTTGGCGATGCTTGTTTTTGCGTTCAGCATTGGGTGTTCGAACGGTTCTGACGCGGAGCCAACTGCTACACCGACCATAGAGCCAATCCCTACAGCTGCAATCGCGCCTGTCGAGCTAACAGTCGATGAGCTTCTCGATTCGATAGAACGTGCTGTCGAAGAAATTCGTGGCATCGATACGCCACCACCTGTCGAGCACAAATTTGTCGACAAGGCCGGGATGAAAGAAAAGCTGGATGAACAGCTAGACGATCCCGAAATTATGGGTCAAATCGATCATGAAGAAACTCTCTTCAAGCTGCTAGACGTGATCCCTCAAGACGCCGACCTGAACGCTATCTACGACAGTCTCTTTGGCAGCCAGGTACTGGGTCTTTACGATCCCGAAAAAGAAGAATTCTTCGTGCTGGGCGACGATCAATCCGGTGCCGAGTCGATCGATATCGAAGCGCAACTAACCTACGCCCACGAGTACGTTCACCGACTGCAAGATGCCAAATTCGATCTTGAAGCGATAGACGATCTTGCAACTAACGATGACATGGGACTGGCGATTTCGGCTCTGGTCGAAGGCGATGCAACTTCTGCCCAATCGCAGTACATGCTTGCCAACTACGATTTCCTTGAATTGAGCGAACTACTTGAATCGGCTCTCGCTGATCAAGCCGAACAGCCAGAGGCACCCTACTTTCTCCAACGAAGTCTCGAATTTTCCTACACCGATGGCGCCGCTTTTATCGCAGTGATTCTTCAGCTTGGAGAGTTCGCTGCTGTCGATGCCGTCTTCAAAAATCCTCCAAAAAGCACCGAGCAAGTTCTTCACCCCGAAAAATATCTCGATAAAGAAGAGCCAATTGAACTCGATATTCCTGATGATGGAGTTCATCTCAGCGGTTGGGACATTCAGGCTGAAAACGTGATGGGCGAGTTTTTCTTGCGCACGTGGCTTGAAGCTATCGGCAGTGTCGACGCAATCGAAGCTGCAGCAGGTTGGGGTGGCGATGTGTACGCCGTTGTTGAAGCCCAAGATACGGGCGAGCCGGGATTAATAATGACTACCGCATGGGATACCAGAGACGACGCAAACGAATTTTTCACGGCTCTTTCAGAGGCTATGGAGTCAAATCCCGGGTACTCACCAGCGGGTCGCGGAATTCCAGGCGTACTTGAATCATGGTGGGGGCCTGGTGGCTATTTGGTCATGAGTCGCTGGTATTCAGATGAGGCGGAACGTGTAGTGATTGGGCGAGGGTCATCGGTAGAAATTGCACAGCAATTGGAGATGGCTGGCGCTTATGAATTTAGTGATGAGACTGAAATCACGGTTCTCGACTAATCTAAGCTGCGGAAACCGCCGATCTTCTTGTGAACACCCCCCCGAACTGGCCTCGAACTGCGCTAATATAGCCGCCGGCGCGTTGTTCCTGATTCCATATTCAGAGTTTTGTTCTTGGCCGCATCTCGCTGCGAAAATGAAACATTGCCGGTAAGCGTTGCGCCCGTGAACTGGCCAAAGAACGGTAAACGGTTTTATGTCTGCACCAATCATCCTGCCTCAGTGGGGCATGGGGATGAACGACGGCGAAGTCATCAAATGGCTCAAAGCTGTCGGCGACCCGATCGCAAAAGGCGATCAACTTGTCGAGATCGAATCTTCCAAAGTTAACGCTGAAGTCGAAGCAACTGCCGATGGCACGCTCGGACGAATCGACGTTGAAGAAGGTCGAGTAGTCGACGTTGGAACCGTTCTTGGATACGTCCTCGAAGCCGGCGATTCAGAAGGTGATCTTCCAGATGTTGCCCCCGTTGTTGGTTCGGCATCGACTCCCGCTCCAGTAGTTGCCGCAAAGCCTGCAGCACCTGCCGCAGCTGCGCCAAAGGGTGGCAAGCAGATCGTTACTCCCCGAGCACGACGACTCGCCAAAGAGATGGGCGTTGATCTTACTGGAATCGTTGGAACTGGACCTAGCGGTCGAGTTACCGAAGACGATGTGAAGGCCGCCAACGCTGCGCCTGCCGCAGGAGCCGCTTCATCCTCTGGCGCCGCTTCATCCTCTGGCGCCGCTCCGCTTCCTGAATCGGTTGTGCCGGTGAAGGAAGTTGTAAAGCTTTCCGGCTTGCGTGGAACTATCGCTCGCCGAATGACCGAGAGCGCTGCGATTCCAAGTGTGACCTTGTCTACGACCGCAGATGTAACTGACGCAGTCGCATTCCAGCGTGAACTCGTTGGCGAGTGGCGACAGCACAAGATTCGACCTCAATATCAGGATCTGGTTATTGCTGCTGTTGCTAAGGCACTGAAAGAAATGCCGATTGCAAACGCTCACTTGGTTGGCGATGAAGTTCGAATTCTCGATGAAGTGAACGTCGGTATCGCCATGGCGATTCCTGAAGGCTTGCTTGTTCCTGTAATCAAGAACGCCGACCAGAAATCGCTTCTAGAAATCGCACAGGAAGTTCGTGATCTTGCTAAGAAGGCTAAGGCGAACTCGCTTTCAATCGACGAAATGACCAACAGCACGTTCTCGATCACAAATTTGAGTTCGTACAACATCAACACTTTCGACCCTCTCTTGAACCCGCCTGAAATCGGAATTCTGGGAGTTGGAACAGTCGAAGAGCAGCCTGCTGTCGTTGATGGCGAAGTTGCAGTTCGATCTATCGCCAACCTGAACCTCGCTTTCGATCACCGAGCATGGGACGGCGCACCTGCCGCCGAGTTCGTTCGATCTATCGCCAAATTACTCAGCGACCCAAGCTGGATGAAGGCGTAAGCGTCGGCATATGGCTTTGAAGGTAAACGTAAATTGAGCACCGTCGGAATAATCGCAAACCCGGCGGCCGGTAAAGACATTCGCCGTTTGGTGGCCCACGGTCGCGTAGTTTCGAATCAGGAAAAGGCGAACATTCTTCGCCGAGTTTTCGCGGGTGTTGTTTCAACTGGTGCCGATCGGATTCTGGTCATGCCAGATCATTCGGGATTGGCTCGACCTGCTGCAGCCGACGTCGAAGGTCAGATCAAGGTTGAGTATGTCGAGATGGGTGTTGCCGATCATCAGGGCGCTTCGACAAGAGCAGCTCAAGCCATGGCAGAACAGGGTGTCGATTGCATCGTGACTCTCGGTGGTGACGGCACGAACCGTGTTGTCGCTAAAGGCGCCGGAGAAGTTCCTCTGGTTCCTATATCAACCGGAACGAACAACGTCTTTCCTGCGAACACTGAGGGCACTTTGGCGGGAATGGCTGCCGGGGCTTTAGCTACCGGAGTGCTGACCCGTGACGAGGCGTGCCGACGTTCTAAGCGAATCGATATTTACGTGAATGGCGAGCGACGAGACGATGCGCTTGTAGATGCTGCGGTTTCGACTCAGATGTTTGTTGGCGCAAGGGCTGTCTGGGACACCAAAAGCCTTCATTCGATGTTCCTAACACGTGCGGAACCGGCAAGTATCGGTCTTTCGTCGATTGGCTCAAGGATCATGCCTATCGCCATCGATGATGAGAACGGTTTGTACATAAGATTCACTGGCAAGCCCGGAAAGAACGCGACAACCGTTCGAGCACCGATTGCACCGGGGATGATCTCTGATGTTGATATTCAAGATTGGAAAGTGATGACCCCGGGCGAGAAGATCGAAATTAATCTTCAGCCGGGAACTGTGGCACTCGATGGCGAGCGCGAAGTTGAATTACTGCCCGATCAAAAGGTTTACGCAGTGTTGAACTCGGACGGTCCGTGGGTTGTCGATGTTCCGACTACGATGACGCTGTTGGCAACACGATAGAGTCGCGAACTTAGGTTCCAATCAATCTCGTAAGGTCATAAATATTGGCATCTGAACGTTTGAACGTAGCTCTGATTGGTGCGACCGGAAAAGTCGCTGCACCCGCCCACTTAAACGGCCTAGCGGCAGCACCGAATGCCAATTTGTACGCAGTTTGCGATCTTGACGCCGATAGCGTTGGCGAACTTGCGGAATCGACAGGTTCAAAGGCGTTTACTTCGCTTGAAGCCGTTTTGGCCGACCCAAATGTTGATGCGATAGATCTCGTCACGCCGCCGTTCGTTCATGCCGATCAAACCATTGCTGCTGCTAAGGCAGGCAAGCATGTGTACTGCGAAAAGCCAATGACTCATTCTTTGGCGGAAGCGAGTGCGATGGTCGCCGCTCACCGTGATGCTGGCACAACTTTGATGGTCGGCGAGAGTTATGTATTTCACCACCCCAACGTCGCCGCACGTGCCGTGATCGAAAGCGGAGATATTGGCGATGTGCTGCACATTCGAGAAACCAAAGGTCCGTGGGTGATGAAGCCCGAAGAGGCTGAGCGACTCTCTGGGATGAGTCATGAAGCAAATGCGCCTTGGCGGATCGATCCAAAACTGTCAGGTGGCGGCAATTTTCCGTGGATCATGGATCATGCACCTCATTTCTTCGCTACAGCGAGGTACTTTGCTGCTGGTGCCGAAGTAACTTCCGTCACGGCTCATTCTCAAATTGGGCAAACTGCGAGCGAACGCATATCGGGTACGGGTGCG
>Ga0233439_10001706_pt1 | contig 27090 bp, 27 predicted proteins | sample SI_123_September_6_FD_182713 | JGI IMG/M metagenome (GOLD analysis project Ga0233439, IMG submission 182713) | Seawater microbial communities from Saanich Inlet, British Columbia, Canada - SI_123_September2016_100_MG | ecosystem: Environmental > Aquatic > Marine > Inlet | place: Canada: British... | reverse complement strand
ATTTTATCCATTTAAAATAATCATGTATTCCTTGAATTTTATTATCAAGATTTTCATAATTTGTAAATGTTCCTTCTGATGGTCCATCATGTAATGTAAAACCTAATTCACAAACTTTTCTCAATTGATTTTTAGTATTCCATTTAATGAAAGATCCAAGAAAGATTCCAGTTACACCAATTTTTTGAATTTCAGCATCACTAGGATAAACATATGGGTTTAGAAATTTTTTTTCTATTCCATGTTGTAACATTATATCTGGACCAACAAAAGATTTAGATTGACCTCCAATTCTTGTTCCATAATTTTCACACCATTTACTATCAAGATATTTACTTTGCATGTCTTTTTCAGGTCCACCATATTCTGCTTGAGAATTTTCACCCCACACAATTAGTGGAATATTATATCTAACAGCAACTTGAACTGGAACAGTAAAAATACCAAAATGTTCTGGCCATTGTGCATCTCCAAATTCAATTAAAGCAATTTTTTGCATTTTTCTACAAATTTCAGGATTTGGTGTAAATTCTAAACAATCAACACCTAGATTTTTTAAATTCTCTAAATTTTTTCTGCCAAGTTCAGTAAATTCTGGAAGATGATAGCTTACACAAAGAGGGTTTAATCCAAATTCTTTTTTAATTACATATGTTTGATAAGTTGAATCCTTTCCACCACTAACTGGAATAATACAATCATAATTAGAACCATCTTTACTTTTAAATTTATCAAAAATTGTTTCTAATTCTTTTTTACGTAAAATCCAATCTGTTGAATCTTTAACATCCACAAATCTACAGGCATCACAAATACCATTTTCATCTAAAGATAAATCAGGTTTTGTTTCTGGATATACACAATTCCTACAATATTTTATCATAGTTTAACTGAATAAATTTAGATAATATAGTTATTTCAATAATAGAAAGTAATGTTTTTTAGAATAACAAATTTGAATTAAACATGTTTGAAGGTAAAACTTTCTTAATTACAGGCGGTACGGGTTCCTTAGGTTGTGCTTTGACAAAGAGATTACTAGAAAACAATGCTAAAACTGTAAGAATTTTCAGTAGAAATGAAAGTAAACAAATTGAAATGGAATCTCAATTTAACGAAGACAAAAGATTGCGATTTTTTTTAGGAGATATACGTGATTCTGAACGACTTGATAAAGCATTAGAAGGTGTGGACATAGTATTTCATGCAGCAGCTCTCAAACATGTTCCAAAAATAGAGTATAATCCATTTGAATCAATTAAAACTAATGTTATTGGAACACAAAATGTAATTGATAATAGTATTAGACAAAATGTTGAAAAAGTAATTTGTATTAGTACTGATAAAGCTGTTTCACCACTTAACACATATGGTGCAACTAAATTATTAATGGAAAAATTATGTGTGTCTGCAAATAATGATTTAGATCGTGAAAAATATAGAACTAAATTTCATACTGTACGTTATGGAAATGTTTTAGGAAGTAGTGGTTCTGTAATACCAAAATTCATTCAACAAATTAAAGATAATGAAAAAATTAGAATAACAGATTCCAATATGACACGTTTTAGTATAACTATGGATAATGCACTTGATTTAATTATTAATGCAGCAAAAATTGGAAAAGGTTCTGAAATATTTATTCCTAAATTAAAAGCATATAACATCATGGATGTAAAATCTGCATTATTTGATTTACTTCATGAAACAGATTACGAAGTAGTTGGAATTAGACCAGGTGAAAAATTGCATGAGACTTTGATTAATGAAGATGAAATGAGATATACATGGAAAATTAAAGATATGTTAATGATTACAAACCCACATTATGAGTTATTCAATGATAATAATTTAGAATCAAATTATGAAAAACTTGAAAAAGAAAATAATCTGACAAGTTATTCTTCTGATAAAGTTGAAAAATTATCAATAGAAGAATTAAAAATAATAATTAAAAATTCAGGACTGTTATAATTTTAAGTTAATTCATAAGTTTTTTGAATAAATTTAAATCCGTGAGACTTAAAAAATTTTTCAGACATTTTGTTTTTTGGACTAACATTTGCTAAATATCTTTCACGAGGATTTTTTTCTATTAGTTGAGATATAATTACTCCACCTAAATTCTTATTTTGGTGTGTATTTTTAATAAAAATTCCAATTTCATTTTGGGATGTTAAGTAAATTGAGCCAATTTTTTTAGATCTATATTTTACAATATACCATTTTGTGTAAGGTTTTGACTTTACAAAATCTACATGTTGATGAAATGTAGGCATTTTTTTATGTGAAATATTTGTTCTTGAATCCCTCTCTTTAAGTAAATTATAAAGAAATCGATAGTCTGAATCAGTTACTAACTTCAATTTTATTTCATTGTTTATCATAATTTCTAATATATTGTCAAAGAATAAATCTTATAAATAATTGGTAGCAATATGGAAGTTCTAATAATAGCTGAAATTGCTTCAAATTGGGAAGGTAGCATCAGTAAAGCAAAAAAATTAATCAAAGAATGTAAAAAAGCAGGAGCTAATGCAGTAAAATTTCAAATGTGGCGAGCAAATGATCTTTATGAGTCATCACATCCAAACTGGAAAGAAATTAAAAAATCTGAAATTACATTCAAAAAAGCTCAAGAACTTAAAAAATATGCAGATAAACAGGAAATAGAGTTTTTCTGCAGTGCATTTTATCCTCAAGCTATAGAAATTTTAGAAAAACTAAACGTTAAAAAATATAAAATTGCATCAAGAACTTGTTTACTTAAAGATCCTTATTCTAAAGAAACATTAATTTCTAAAGCACAAACAAAAAAACCAGTTATTGTTAGTATGGGTATGGGAGGTAATAAACAAAAAATTAAGAATATTTTTAAAAATAACAATACAACATTTTGCTATTGTGTATCAAAATATCCAACTAAATTTGATGATATAGACTGGAAAAAAGCAATCAAATATGATGGTTTTTCAGATCATACAATTGGAATTACTGCACCAATTTTATTTACAATATTAAAAAAATTAAATGGTTCAAAAAAAATAATTATTGAAAAACATGTTAAATTATCAAATTCAAAAGGTCCAGATGCCTCATCATCTTTAGATATTATAAAATTTAATGAAATGATCTCAAATATTAGAACAATTAGTAAATCAAAAATCTAATTTTTATTAAATTTATTAATAATTTTAATTATATGATCCATATCATTTTTAGTCAAATTTGGGTGAGTTGGTAAGGTAATGATAGATTTTGCCGCATATTCAGTATTAGGTAAACTAATTTTTTTATCATACATTGTAAATTTGTGAATTGGCGGATAGTGTGTTCCAGTTTCAATTCCTTTTTCAAGTAAAATTTTTCTTAATTTATCTCTATTTTTAACTAAAATCCAATAAAAATGATAAGAGCATTTTTTATCAAATTTAAGTTTTTGGTCACATATTAATTCATCAAAATATCTTTTTGCATTTTGTTGTCGAATTTTATTTAATTTTTTTAATTTTTTTAATTGTACTAACCCAATTCCAGCAGAAAATTCATTCATATAATAATTCCAACCAAGTTCTTTAACATCATATTTTGTATTTACCCTATTTGTTATCCCACACCAACGTTTTGATTGTAATTTTTTACTTATTTCTTTGTAATTATTATCATTAATTGAAATTAATCCTCCTGTTGGCATTGCTAAATTTTTTACAGGATGAAAACTAAAACATACAAATTTTCCATGACTGCCAATAGGTTTTCTATTATGAAATGAACCTGCAGCATGAGCTGCATCTTCAATTAATGTGAAATCATTTGTATCACAAATTTTTTTAATTTTTGTTAAGTCACAAGATAATCCTCCAAAATGAACGGGTAAAATAATTTTTGTAAATTTTGTAATTGATTCCTCAATTTTATTAGGATCTATGCATAATGTATCTAAATTTATATCTGTAAATACAGGTTTAGCATTATTAGCTATTACTGCATGAGCCGTAGATACAAATGACATAGAAGGTAAAATTACTTCCTTATTTTTGATATTTTCCATAGATAATGCAAGATATAATGCAGACGTTCCACTGTTTACTGCAATATTGAAATCAGATTTAATTAATTTTTGAAATTTTTCTTCAAATTTTCTTACTTGCTTATTTCCCGAACCATCTGCCCAGAATTTGCTTTCCAAAGTTTTGTTTAAAACAGATAATTCGTCGTCATCAATTACAGGATCAAATAATTTTATTTGTCTTTTCATTTTTCTATTTTTCAGTCCTCATTAATAGATTTGATGTATCCCTCATTAGGAATTATATGAGAATTCAATTTTAATAATTCAGGAGCATTTGTTAAAAGATCAATTATATCACTAGTTTTGATTGGCCTTGGTTTAATTCTAGATAGAATTTCTACTACTAAATCATAATCTTCCTTACTATCAATTGTATATCTAAATTTTGATTGATTTTTTTGTTGTTTAAAATGATGAATTTTAAATTTTTTAGGATTATTATAGAAATAAGATGTAACATGTTCTCTCTCAGATTTCTTTTGGGCATTTTTCCATGCAATTTCTAATGCATCAAATGAAAAAATCTCAACTTCTGTACCATTAGGAAATGTTCTGTCTATCGAATTTGTTAAATAATCGCAACTAGAATGGCAATATTCATCAATGGCATTATTAACAATATCTGGATCAATTAATGGATTATCACCAGTAATTCTCATAATATGCTTAAAAGAAAATTTTTTTGCACAATGATAATATCTGTCTAAAACATCTAATTTGGAACCTCTATAACATGATATTTTCAAATTATTTAGAAAATTAAATAAAATATCATTAGTGGTATCATCAGGTATTGCTACAATTTTTTGTTGTAAATTTGATGTTTCTAATTGCTCAATTAAAAATTCAATGACTTTTTTTTCGTTTGTAATATCAAGTAATACTTTACCAGGTAATCTTTTGGAATTCATTCTAGCTTGAATTATACAATTAATTTTCAATCTATTCAAAAAATTTTATTATCTTTTAAGATATTACTCTAACTATTCATTTTAATTTAGAATATACAATTAAAATTATACATTGTGTAACACCTGCAATTACAAATCCCGTTGTTGTCCCAACTATTCCATATATTGGGGTTAAAATAACAACCAATCCAATGAATATGACTGCAAAAATAATCCTAGTTGAAAGAAGAATTTTACTCTCCTCATTTCCTAAAATTTTTGAAGTTAAAAGTAATGTTACAGTTGATGGAATAACTGCCAAACTAATAATTTGAATAGCAGAAATTGCTTCAACATATTCTGGGAAAATTACGGGCATGATGAAAGGTGATAATGAAATAGTTGATAGAGTGATAATAATGGATGAAAATAATGCAAAAATCTTAATTTTTGTTGTAGTTTCACCTACAGAATCATTTGGCAATACATATTGGTAAATTATTTTAGAAATTATCATAGAAATTGCGTATACTTGTAATGCAAGAGCATAATTTCCCAACAATTCAAACCCAATTAATGGTACAACTATAATTTTATCAAGATTGTTTTTTGCTATTCCTACTGTATTAATCCAATAATTATTGGTTACAAAACCTATTCGTGTTTTTAATAATGGAAAATTAATTTTTGAAGATTTGTATATTTTAAAAATTAAAATCATAAAATGAATATATGATAATGCTAATCCAAATAATATTCCATCTACTCCAAAAATAAAATAGAGTGTAATTCCTAATCCTAATGTTAAGCCTTTTTGTGTAATGAGATATTTGGAGTATTTTCCAAAAAATTTATTTCCTATTAAATAGCCTAATGCAATATCATTAATAATAAATCCAATAATCAATAAACTAATTTCTATTTTTGAAAATAAGAATAATACCACTATGCTAGCAATAATTCCAGTAATGATAGAAAGTAGAGTTAATGTTGATACCAATTTAATTTTTTTTGCTGTATAAACTGAAATGACTTCAGTTGTACCTACTAAAGAAATTACATATGCTAAACCTGCAATACTAATGAAATATTGTATTTGACCATATTCACTAGGAACTAGTAATGCTGCGATAATAAACCAAAAAATTGCGGTTAATCCAGTACCTCCAATATTTGCAAAACTCAATAAAAATAAACTATTATTTTTTTTCATAATTTTAATACAAATTTAAATTTCATAGTTGATTTATGTTAATTACTCATAATTGTTAACATTCTAGTCATAATTTCTCAGAAATATATAACTAGACAGATAGAAAAAATTAAGCATATCAAAATGACAGATAAAATAATTTTTTGGATGAATAGTTTTTTTTTAAATTTTGCTATTGCAGAAAGTCTAAAAAAGAAATATGATTGTGATATTTATGCTCTAATTGATATTACTAATAGAACTAAACAATTCTTTATTGATCAAAATCTTGTAAATTTTAAAAAAACATGGTTTTTCCATGATCATATACAAGAAAATAACAAAATTGATTTAGATTATCTCCAAAAATTTGAAAAAAAATATTCAATAGATCTATGGCAATTAGGATTTAATGAAAGAATATTTTATCAACATAATGATTTCTATAAATTTTCTCAAAATGAAATATTATCCATACTTGAAAAAGAATGTAAACTCTATGAATTTATCTTGGATGAAGTCAAACCTGATGCACTAATAATACATGAAACAGCTCTACACCAAGAAGATCTTTTTTATCAGATCTGTAGAAAACGAGGAATTAAAGTTCTAATGCTTAATCAATCAAAAATTGCTTACAAATGTATTATTTCAGAGGAACTCAATAAACTAGACAGTATGCCTGAATTATCAAATATGCAATCAAAGGAACGAAACTTTGAAAAATTAAGAGATAGTCTAACTATCAAAGATAATGCAAAACAATTAAAAAAGTATCAAAAAGATTTTGGCGGGAATAAGTTAACTAAATTAAAAGCAGTGTTAGAATATTTACTTAAATCAAATAATTCTAACATAAAAACTCATTTTAGTTATTATGGAAGAACTAAACTAAAAGTTCTAATCAAAAATATATTACTAATATTAAAAACTAAAATAAGAAAATCATTTATTGATAAAAATTTAGAACATGAAATTTATCCAAATGAAAAATTTATTTTATTCACATTACATCAGGAACCTGAAAGAGTACTTCTAATTGGAGCACCATTTTATACTAATCAACTTGAAATTATTCGTCAAATTGCAAAATCATTACCAATTGGTTTTAAATTATATGTAAAAGAACATTTTTCACAACAATTAAGAGAATGGAGAAAAATATCTTATTATAAAGAAATTTTAGAAATTCCCAATGTTAGATTATACCATCCAACATCAAATATCAAAAAATTAATTGAAAAATCATCTCTTGTAATTTCAATTTCAGGAACAATCGGTTTAGAGGCTGCATTTTTTCAAAAACCATCAATTGTTATGGCTGATCTAGGATATACTATTTTACCATCAGTACAAAAATTAAATTCTATAGAAGATTTACCTAGGACAATAAAAAATGGGCTTGATATGAAAGTTGAGGCTAATGATTTAGATAGATATTTGACAATTTTACATGAGCATTCTTTTGATTTTGATCTTAAAGGTTATGAAATGAAAGAAGCAGATTTCTTGAGATATGGCGGAAGTTTTCACGATACAATAATTACAAATAAAAAAATGAAAATATTTTTAGACGAAACTAGAAATATTATAAATCCATTAGTAGATGAATATATTAAAAAATTAATTATTCGATAAGCCTTTTTATAGAAATGATTAATATTTGATTTATGTTTAGTTTTGATTTTTCGATGGAACTTCCAATAACAACTGAAAAACTTTTTGAACCATATAATTTAGATAATTCATTTGTTTGTTTTGCAGAAACTCCAAAATCATTTCACGGTAGTAGATACCAAACACATGATAAACCCAGACCATCAATCCAATTCACTTTATTCTAATAATTAATAAAAATATTAATTATATTTACAAAAAATTTTCATATACTATTTTATTTTGAATAAATTATTAGCAAAAATTATCTAATACGTCAAATTGTAGTAATCATTTCTTCTTAACTAATATATCATTGTTAAAAATTTGTGTATTATGAGTAATCAAGAATCAAATGATATTAAAGAAATTTTTGATGATGTATCTCAATTAATTAATAATTCAATTCAATTAGAATCTAAAATAACTAATTGTATCAATATTCTCATAGAATGTCTTAAAAAAGATAAAAAAATTATTTTATTTGGAAATGGAGGTAGTGCAGCGGATGCACAACATATTGCTGCTGAATTTGTAGGTAGATTCAATATGGAACGAAAAAGCTATCCTGCAATTGCTTTAACTACAGATTCATCGATAATCACTTCTATAGGAAATGATTATTCTTTTGATCAAATATTTAGTAGACAATGCGAAAGTTTGGTAATTAAAGATGATGTAGTAATTGGGATTTCTACAAGTGGTAATTCAATTAATGTAAAAAATGGATTAATAACAGCTAAAAAAAATGGTGCAAAAACTATTGGATTGTTAGGTAATACTGGTGGAGAAATTAAATCAATTGTTGACCATTCATTAATAGTTGAATCTAATTCTACAGCAAGAATTCAAGAAATTCACAGAATTATTTCTCATATAATTTGTGGTTTAGTTGAAAAAAAAATGGGAGAATAAATTGGTGAAAAATATTTTAAAAAATAAAAATTGTTTAATCACAGGTGCAACAGGTGGTATTGGAAAAGAGATATGTAAACAATTAGCAAATTATTCATGTAATCTATTTTTAACTTCTACTAATACTAAAAAATTAAAAAAATTAAAAGATGAACTTAAAAAAATAAATAAAAATATTAAAATTGAATCTTTTGAAAGTGATTTAAGTATTGAAGATAACATTAATGAATTAATTAATTCTATAAAAGAAAAATTTTCTTCAATTGATATTGTTATTAATTCTGCAGGAATATTTATGATAGAATCTATTGAAAAAAGTTCAATTGAAAATTTTGAAAAATCTATGAATATTAATGTAAAATTACCTTTTATTCTTTGTAAAGAATTCACCAAAAAAATGTCTAAAAAGAAATGGGGACGAATAATTATGATAGGTTCATCATCATCATATTTAGGATTCAAAAATAGTTCTGTTTATTGTATGACAAAACATTCAATCTTAGGTCTTTCTAGAGCCTTGAATGCGGAGTTAAAAAATAAAAACGTTAGAGTTATTTGTATATCTCCAGCCTCAACTCAAACAAATATGGCTAAAATTTCTATTGATCAAGATTTTAGCACATTTCTAAATCCGATTGAAGTTGCAGAATATATCATACATGTAATGTGTTATGATAAAGAAATGATTATTGATGAGAGTAGATTGAGTAGAATAGTAATGAAATAATTTTATTTAAAAAGTTCTTAATTTTTTCATCACTGGGATTTCTGAATCCCATACACGTTTAATTCCATCACCTAAAATCAAATCCAATCTTCTTATATCCCTGACAAGTCTATCTAAACCAGATTTTTCTAATGATGCAGATTGATCGGAACCATACATTGATCTATCTAAAGTGATATGTCTTTCAATGGATGTAGCACCCAACATTACTGCTGTTACACAAAGTAAATACGAGCTACTTTCATGTCCACTATATCCAACTTTACAATCAAATTTCTCATGTAATGTTTCAATACATTTCAAATTTGCTTCTTCTAATTTCATCGGATATGTACTATTAGTATGCATTAATTCAAATGGACATTCTAAATCTCTAAAAATTTTTACAGCATTTTCAACTTGCTCTAATGTACTCATTCCAGTAGAAATAAAAGTATATTTTTTTTCTTTTGCAACCATATCTAATAATTCGTTATGTGTTAACATTGCAGATGCAATTTTATTATATTTTAAATCATAATTTTTCAAAAAGATCTGACTATCAATATCCCATGCTGATGCAAACCATTCAATATTTTCATCTCTACAATAAGAATTAATTTCATCATATTCTTTTTTATTAAATTCTAACCCCATTTTTTGATCTCTATTTGTTTCACCCCAAGGACTAACTCGTAATGCATCTAATGCCTCTTTGGAATAAACTTTTTCTATAGTTCTTTTTTGAAATTTAACGGCATCACATCCACATTCTTTTGACATTTTTATCAATTTCTTAGCGATATCAATATCACCATTATGGTTAATTCCAATTTCTGCAGTAATGAACACCATAAGAAAACAATTATTTATTTTAACTAATATACGTTTAGTACAATTTCTTTTATTGTTTCAGCTCAATTAATAATTTTGTAGTCATTATACCCTTATCAAAATTTTCCAAATCTATCAATTTTTTATTTTTTACATATTCCATAAAATATTCTAATGATTTTTTTAATGAATCAATATATTCATTTTCAAAATTAAAATCTTTATTTTCAATCATAGGAGGTTTAACAAAAAATCCTTTTGGATCAAATGTATCTCGGGGTGAAAATATTTCTTTTTTATTATCTCGAATTGTAATATATCCATTAGTACCAATAATTACTATCTCATTAATTTTTGGATTTGCATATGAGCAGTAAATTATTACAGAAGCATTTACTGTTTCTAATGCTAATCTACATGTATCATATGAATCTCCTTTTTTAGAAACTAACCGTGGATAATAATTTGAACTTTTAATAGTCCCCATCTGAAATAATATTAAATCTAAATAATGTATTGCTAATGAATCTAAAATATTATGATGATTTTTCTTTTTATCTGATCTCCAGGAATCTAAATATTCTTTTTTAAATGCTAATCCATGCGTAGAAAGTATATTCACATGACTAATTTCTCCAATTTTTTTATCATTAATTTCATTTTTTATAATTTCACTAAGTTTACTAAATCTAAAATTAAAATTAAAAAAAATCTTTTTCTTTTTATGTTCATTAATATTTTCTAGTTTTTTTAATTCATCTAATTTTGTAACTACTGGTTTTTCACAAAATATGTATCCATCATAATTCTCGGATAATTTAGAAAGATATTCAAAATGTGTATCATCAGGAGATAAAATTAGAATACAATCACATTCATACAAATCTTCAAATTTATTTGTTCCAATATTTTCTAAAACTATTTTTGTTGGATGAAAAATTTTGTGAATTTCTATGTTTTTGAATTCTTTTAAGATTGAAATTATTCTAGATGTATGATTACCAAATCCAATAATACCAATTTTATTACTCGTCAATTGGACACCTATCACAAGGATAACACGTATTTCTTTGATTTTTCAAATGTTTTTCTCTAATATCAGAAAATCTTTGGCCATGCCAAATTTCTTTTAATGAATTTTTTTGAATTGTACCTAATTCTAGTTCACTTTTGTAATCTGCATCGCAGGGATTACACTTACCATCAAACCAAACATACATTCGTTCCCAAAGATATTGACAAGGATTTTCTGCACCTACTTCTAATGGATTGTGATATGTATCCCATCTATTCTCCATTTCAACTACAACCACATGATCAACATATTTTTCCCAAAATTGTTTGAATTCATTCATGTTGAATTCTTTATCAACTCTTACACCACTGACTCTTGTTGCACATTTTGAATTGGGATAGAATTCCTTCCTGATTTTAGAAAAATTTTTAATGTTTTCTAATACAGTTTCAAAAATTCCTCTTACACGTATTCGTTCATAATCATCTTTTTTATAAGAATCTACTGAAAATACAACATCGGTAACTCCAGATTGTAAAATTTTGTGAATTAATTTTTCTGTCAATTTAGTAGCATTTGTATTAATTTTTAATTCAAAAAATTTATTTGTACAATATTCTAACATTTCACTTAATTTTGGATGAAGGGTGGGCTCTCCTCTGGATGCTAATGTAATTGCTTTTGTACCATTAGCTGCTGCTTCATCTATTATTTTCTTAAATAATTTTATATCCATATGTCCCATAAACTCGTTAGTTGAGTTAAAAGAATCATCAATTTGAAAACACATTATACATCGTAAATTACATGCTGAAATAGGTTCTATAAGAAGATAAATTGGAAAAGTTGAAACAATTTTCTGTTTTGGGTAGATCTTAAACTTATATCTAAAAATTAGGTAATCAGTCCAAACATTCTCTAAATTATTATTTAAAAAATAAATTTCTTGTGGAGTTAATAATTCTAAATTATTTTTTTCAAAATCAAATAGTATACCTTGTAAAATTTTAGCATCCTCTCCAAAATATTTTTTAGTGTTTTGTTTTAAAATAGCTATTAAATGTGATGAATCAATTTCTCTCTCTGTAAGAAATTTCATTCAATTACTCCAAAATTATATTTTGTAAAAATATTATTCATAATTTTTATTATTTATTTTATTAAATATATATTTAGTATAATTTCTTCTTAGTTCCAAATTTTGTAAAAATTAGCAAATCACAAACATCCCTAAGTACACCTTTTCCACCCTTAATTTTTGAAATATGATTAGCAATTTTTTTGACTTCAATATTTCCATCTTTGGGGGTAACCGAAAAACCAATTTTCTTCATAATTTTTAAATCGTTGATATCATCACCAATATATGCAATATTTTCTTCTTTCAAATTATAAAGACGGCATAATTTTGGAAGTAGTTTTTCTTTTTCTTTAATTCCTTGAAATAATTTATCAACATTCATTTTTGATGCCCATTTTTTTACAATTTCATTTTTTTCTTTTGTAATTATGACAGTAGGAATCCCATTTCTTTTTAATACTGCAATTCCCATTCCATCTCGAGCATGAAATTTTTTCATAATATCACCATCACTAGAATAATACATCCCACCATCAGTTAATACCCCATCAACATCAGTAAGAACAATTTTAATTTTTTTAAGCATTAAAGTTGAAATCAATATAATATCTAAATAAACACCATTTATTATAATTACATCTTAAAGATAGAGATAACATGTCAATAAAAATTGGAATTATGCAAGGTAGATTATCAAATTCCATTAATAATACCATTCAAGCATTTCCAGAAAAATCCTGGAGTAAAGAATTTGAAATAGGTCAAAGAATCAATTTAAATTCAATTGAATGGATTTTTGATATTTATGAAAAAAATCCAATTATGAACAACCAAATAACTGAAATTAATAATTGTATTTCAAAATTTCAAATAAAAGTTAATTCAGTTTGTGCAGATTATTTTATGATAAATAAGCTCTTTAATGAATCAGAACAAAATATTAAAAAAAATTTAGAAATATTAAAAAAATTAGCAAAAAATAGTGCAAAAATTGGTGCAAAAATTATAGAAATTCCTCTCGTAGATAGTTCATCCTTAAAAACTGAAAAAGATAAAAAAGAATTAGTTACAAATTTAAAAAAAATAATTCCCGAGATAAAAAATTTAGGGATAATGATTACACTAGAAACAGATTTGGAACCAAAAGAATTTTTGAATTTATTAGAAATGTTTGACAAAAATACAGTTTATGCAAATTATGATACTGGGAATAGTGCATCATTAGGATATGATGTTAATGAGGAATTCAAAATATTGAAAGATAAAATTAAAAATATTCACTTAAAAGATAGAATTCGTAACGGAACAACAGTACCATTTGGTTTAGGAGATACAAATTTTGAAGAGTTTTTTAAAATATTAAAAAAAAGTGAGTATTCTGGAGATTTAATTATGCAAGGTGCACGTATAGAAGGAATAAATCCAGAACAAAATTGTCTTAAATATCAAAATTTTGTCAAAGAATATCTTGATAAATATTCTTAATAAGAGATAGATTAGAAGGTAAAAAAGAAATGAAAATAATTGTTACAGGCTCTGAAGGATTCTTAGGTAAAGAAATATCCAATCATTTAGAAAAAAATAATGAAATAATTAAATTAGATATAAAACTTGGACATGAATTAAGTGATGAGCAGTTTGTAAGTAAATTTTTTAACGATAATAAAGCAGATTGTCTTGTAAATTGTTTTGCTTTTAATGATCATGTGAAGAAAGGTGAAAAAAGAGGGACTATTTTTGACATAACTTTAGAATCATTTAATGAATTTTTACAAATTAATTTAACCTCGTTGTTTTCAGTGTGTAGAGAATTTGCAAAAAATAATGAAAAAGGATCTATTGTAAATTTTTCTGCAACTACTGGAATTGTTTCAGCTAGGCCAGATATTTATGATGGGTCTCATAAACATCCTGCATATAGCATATCAAAAGCAGGAGTAATCAATTTAACAAAATTTTTAGCAACACATCTTGCACCCAATATTCGTGTAAATTGTATTGCCCCAGGTGGAGCAAGATTTGATCAAGATGAAAATTTTATTGAAAAATATTCTAAATTAACACCAATGAAAAGAATGATGGAAAAAAGTGAATTAAATGAATTAGTTGAGTTTCTATGTTCATCAGGTTCATCATATATGACTGGATCTACAATTGTAGTAGATGGTGGATGGACCAGTTGGTAATTTTGCAATAATGCAAAGAAAAATAAAATTTGGGATAATTGGATGTTCTCAAATTGCAAATTCATCAACAATTCCAGCTATTTTAGAATCAGAATATGCTGAACTTGAATTCATAGGAAGCAGAACAAATTCAAAAGCAAAGCAATTTGCAAGGCAATTTGGATGTAAAAAATATGGAACGTATGAAGATGTATTGAAAGATAACGAGGTTAATGCTGTTTATATCTCAGTTCCAATTGGATTACACGAAAAATGGTCTATTCGTGCGGCAAAAGCAGGAAAACACATACTATGTGAAAAATCTTTAAGTGATTCTTTCAAATCATCAAAAAAAATAGTTTCAAAATCAAAAAAATACAATGTTAGAATAATGGAAGGATTTATGTTTAGATTTCATCCATCCATAAAAAAAGTTTCAGATTTATTAAATAAAAAAGTAATCGGGGAAGTTTTTTCATTTCAAAGTAGATATGGATTTCCAAATATCTCAAAAAAAAATATCCGTTATCAAAAAAAATTGGGTGGAGGGATTTTAAATGATGCAGGATGTTATCCAATTTGTGCAAGTAGAATTCTCTTTAATGAAGAACCAGAATCAGTTTATTGTAAATTAAATATAAATAAAAAATATAATGTTGATGAATTTGCAAATATGTCATTATCATTTAAAAGTGGAAAAATTTCTGAAATGAATTTAGGCTATGGATTATTTTATCAATCAATCTATGAAATATGGGGTTCAAAAGGAATGTTAAGTTTATCCAGAGCATATAATATTCCTCCAGATATGTCAGCATCATTAAAAATTAATACAAAAAAAGTTACTGAAATTAAAATAAAACCTACAAATCATTTTAAATTAATGATAAATAATTTTTCAAAAGAAATTCAAAATAAAAAAATAAAATTTGATTTTGAAAAAGATATAATCAGTCAAGCAAAAGTTATGGAAGCTGCAAGAATATCAAATAAAGAAAAAAGAGCCGTAAAAATCTCAGAGATTATATAAAATGGAATCAAAAAATAGCAAAAAAATTGATATTTTTATTCTTGCCAGATTAAATAGTACACGTTTACCAAAAAAACAATTAAAAAAAATTGATAACAAACCAATATTAAAAATTCTTGTAAATAGATTAAAAAAATCTAAAAATATCCGAAATATAATAATTTGTACTACAAATAAAAAAACAGATGATTCATTAGTAGATTTTTTGAAAAAAGAAAAAATTTTGTATTATAGAGGTAGTGAAAAAGATGTAATGAAAAGAATGTTAGAAGCTGCAAAGAAATTTGATACAGATGTAATAATTGACGTAGAAGGAGATAAAATTTATACAGATGTAAAATTAGTGGATTTAGTAATAAAACAATTTCTAAATTCAAAAAATGAATTTGTTATAGCTTCAAGAAATAAAAAAGATTTTGATCCCACAGATCATTTTATTCATGGTGTATTTCCAGCTGGATTTAGAACTTCTATTTTAGAAAAAATATGTAATAGGAAGAAAACAAGCAATACAGAAACAGGGTATAAAGAATTATTTTTTGAAAAAGGAGTATGCAATAAAACATTTGTAACAATTCCAACAAAGAACATAATTCCCAAAGAAATTCGACTTACATTAGATTATCCAGAGGATTTAAAATTAGCAAAAAAAATTTTTGCGGAATTAGGTAATGATTTTGGGTATAAAGATATTTTGAAACTTTATAATAAAAATCCAGAAATTTTTAAAATAAGTAAAAAAATTTCAGAAAAATGGAAATTAAATTATAATAAAAATAAATCAGATGTAAATTTTAATTAATTTGTATTTTTAGAAAGAATTTTTAAAATATCAATATACAACAAATGACCACTACCACCTTGTTTAATTTTAATTGTTAAAAATCTTAAAATCATAAATTTTTGTAATTTTATAAAATCTAATTTAACTTTTAGATGTTCTTCTAATGTATCCTCAATAATTGTAATTAGTTTTTTTATTTCATTACTTTGAGAATCACCATATTCAAATTCTTTTTTAAAATTTTTTGATGACATCATAATATTTGTGGCTAACCAAATAAAATCATAAATAGGATTCCCTTTTTCTTCGTATCTCCAGTCCCAATCAATGATATTTACTTGTAAATTTTGATGATCAATCAAAATATTTCTAACTTGAAAATCACCATGCACGGCAGTTTTTTGGATAGTTTTTCCCATAAATTCATGTTTATAGTCATCTAACCAGATTTTATAAGGAATTTCAGACATTTCAGGTATTAAATCCAGTTCATTTTTCACATGTTCAATTTCTTTTTCAATATCGTTCATATCTAAAAATTCATTCTTTGTTTTATTTTGAAAAGTTTTCAACCAATTCATCACTAATTTCAAATCATGGTGATTAGATTTATCTAAAGGAACACCATCGAGCCAATTTTCAATAGTCATTTTTTCATCTGTAATTTTCATTCTAGGAAAAATTCTATTAATTTCAAAAATTTTTTCAGTAAGATCATATTTTATATGATTACAAGTTACTACTTTTTCAGGATTACCATCATTATTTAATAAAAAATATAATGTTTTACTAGGACGAACATGTTGAATAATATTCTCATACCCAGTATCTCGTCGTATTTTATATTCTAATGTGTTATATGATTTATCATTATAACAATAAAATAAAAATGATGGACAAAACTTTATGAGTAATAATTTTCTCATATTTTTATTTAAGATTTTCAAAAATTTTCCTATAATTTTAAATTTTTTATCCACAAAAAATTTTTTATCAAAATTATGAAAGAACCATTTTAATGATACATCATCAGAAATTTTTCCAGAATGATTAGCCTGATTATGTGATGGTAGTGCCCAATAGGAATCAACATGTAACCCAAGAGAATTTAATAATAAATTGTATCCATTAAAATTATCTAAATATGTGTTATTGGTTACTTCTTCATTAATTATTTTAATTCCACTTTTATTTTGTATGGCTACGCATAAACAACCTGTATTATTTAATAATTGTTTAATATTATTCAAATATTCTTCTATTTTATTTTTTGAATTATAATTTTTAATTTTAATGTCATTAACTATAATTAAATCAAAATCTTTTTCTAAATTTGATATATTATTAGATTCAAATATTTCAAATTGAATATTTTTAATTTTTTTATCCTTAAATCGTTCAATTTGTATTAAAATTTTTTCCTCAGTATCTATAGAAATAACTTTTTCAAAAATAGCTGAAAGAAATTCTGGTATATTGCCTAAATCACTATTTATTACAAGGCATTTAGTATTATTTCCATTAATTGTTCTAAGGAATATACTTCCTTGTTTTTTATCAAATCGATAACCCATTTCGGGGCATTTATTTATTAATTCATTGATAGAATTTGAATATCCTTGTTTCTTAATTTTATTTAACAAAAAAAATAACTTTGAATTTTTTTCTTGATTGGAGTTATTCATTTTTAATAATTTAGTCAAATGGTATATTAAAGAATCGTAAAAATTTATAATTTGATCAAATATGGATTGATCATATTGATAATTGATGAAATAGTAAATTGTTTAACGAACAATAATTACAGTATAAATGAAGATTCTAAAGCAAGAATTGCAACAATGATAGAATCAATTCAAGATGATAATCAAATAAACAAACTAGATTATGTTATTGATTGGTTTAATAAAAAACGAGAAGAATCGGACATGTTAGTTGAAGAAATTGGTGTGAAAGATTTAGAAAAATGGAATATACAAAAAGAATCTGGAAATATTTCACATGAGTCAAAAGGATTTTTTGAAATTATTGGTGTGAAAGTTTCAAATACATTTGACCGAGAAGTAGGAAAAGAAGGATGGACTCAACCAATGATTGCAAAAAATCCAGGAGGAATTTTAGGAATATTAATGAAAAAAAATAACGGTATTCCACATTATTTACTTCAAGCAAAAGCAGAACCAGGAAATATTGGAAAATTACAATTATCTCCAACATTACAAGCAACAACAAGTAATTTACTAAAAGCTCATGGAGGAAAACAACCTTTATTTGCAGAATATTTTGACGAATCAAATAATCCAAAAATTATTTATGCAAAATGGCAATCTGAAGATGGTGGGAGATTTTATTTAAAATCAAATTACAATATGATTGTAGAAATTGAAGAAAATAAAGAATTAGATATTCCAGATAATTTTATTTGGATTACATTATATCAAATTAAACAATTACTAAAAATTGAAAATTTTGTTGGACCACATGTAAGAGGCATTATTTCATATTTGTGAATAAATTGAATCCACTAAAATTTGGCATTATTGGTTGTTCTAGAATTGCTAAAAAATCGGTTATTCCTGCAATATTAAAGTCAGAATTTGCAGAACTTGAAATAATTGGAAGTAGAACAAATGAAAAATCCAAAGAGCTCGCTAAGAAATTTAATTGTAAAAAAAATGGTAATTATGATGATGTAATATCGGATGAATCTGTTGATGCAATTTACATTTCTACTCCAATTGGCACACATGCAGAATTAGCCATAAAAGCAGCATCGGCAGGAAAACATATCTATTGTGAAAAATCATCGACTGATTCTTTTAATTCAGCAAAAAAAATGATTGAATTTTCAAAAAACAATAACGTAAGGATTATGGAAGGTTTTATGTTTAGATTTCATCCTCAACATCAAAAAGTCAAAGAATTGATAGATATTAAAAAAATCGGTAAAGTGGATTCATTCAACGGTAGTTTTGGATTTCCATCTTTTCCAGAAGGAGATATTAGATATAACAAAGAATTAGGGGGAGGATTTTTGAATGATTCAGGATGCTATCCAATATGTGCCAGTAGAATGATTTTTGAAGAGGAACCAGTTTCCATATTTTATCAAAGTCATAATGACCTAAAAAACGATGTAGATGTAAAAGGAACGTCCATTATAACATACAAAAATAATAAAACTGCAAGCATAACTTATGCAAATGGAAACTACTATCAAGCAAAATATGAAATATGGGGATCTGATGGGACAATATCATTAGACAGAGCATATTCGGTTCCATCTAATTTCATAACAAAAATAAAGTTACAATACAATATAGAAAATACTTGGGAAGGTAGGAAAAAAGAAATAATTGAAATTCCTCCTACGGATCACTTTCTTAAAATGATAGATATTTTTTGTATGGAAATTATGGGTAAGAAAAAATCTCCATTTGACTTTGAAGAGGAGCTATGGAATCAAGCAAAAGTAATGGAAGCACATAGACTTTCAAATTCTACCCGTAAACAAATATGGCTTTCAGAAATAATATAGAATTTTTTTTAGAATGATTTTATGACTTTTATCACATTATCTTGGTGAATTTTTGATATATTTGGAAATAAAGGTAATGCTAAAATTTCATCATAAATTTTTGTTGTATTAGTAACATTAGATTTTTTAGCAAATTGTTGATATGCAGTATATTTGTGAACAGGCATCCAATATACAGTAGTTCTAATCCCATTATCTTTTAATTTTTTGAATAATTGATTTCTAGATAATTTGTATGGTGATTTTACTCTAATTGTGTAAAGATGGTATGAATGACTTTTATCATTCACCATATCTGGCAAAATTATTCCTGGAATATTCAACAAATTTTTATAATAATATAATGATGCTTTTTTACGAAGTTCATTAATTTTTTTGATTCGTTTTAATTGTGTAATACCTAAAGCTGCACGAATTTCATCTAATCTATAATTATATCCAGGCTCTATAATGTCAAAAATCCATGGATATTCACTAGAGTATCTATTTTTGAGAGACTTAGTCATCCCATGACTTCGTAACTTTCTTACTTTTTCTGCAATTTGTTTTGAATTAGTTATAACCATTCCACCTTCAGCTGTTGTAATATTTTTTGTAGGATAAAATGAGAAACATCCAGTATTTCCCAATGTTCCAACATGCTTAGATTTATGAAATGTTCCTACTGCATGAGCACAATCTTCTATAACTTTTAGATTATTATCTTTTGCAACATCCAGAATTTCTTCAATATTACAAACTTGTCCATAAATATGAACTGGAATTATTGCTTTAGTTTTTTTCGTTATATTTTTTTTAAGATTTGAAATTGATAAAAAGAAATTATTTTGATTAATATCTGTAATTACGGGTTTAGCATTACATGCTAAAACTGCATTTGCATCTGCTACAAATGTTAAATCTGGAATAATAATTTCATCATCTTTCTTAATTCCTAACGCCATTAAAGATAGATGTAATGCAGCAGTACAATTTGATACTGCTACTGCATATTTTGATTTAGAATATTTACAAAAATCTTTTTCAAATTTTTCTAATTGTGGTCCAAGTGTCAACATACTTTGTGAAAGTGCTTTATTTACAATTTGTTTATCATCATTTGAAATCCATGGTTCATAAGCTGGAAATTTTATTTTTGAATCTTTAAAAAAATCTTTTTTCACATTCATCACTCAAATTTCCTTATTTATTATCATTATTTTTTAGTATTTGTTCATATAATTCTAAAGAATTTTTAGCCATAGATACACAATTACATTCATCATGCACAAAGTTGTATCCAGATAATCCCAATCTAATTCTCAGATTATCATCTAGAAGTAATTTTGTTATTGCTGTTGCTAATTGATCTGGTTTATCAGGCTCAACAAGAATCCCATTTTTACCATCTTGAATGGTAAATGGAATTCCATGTGATTTTGTAGAAATTACGGGTTTTTTAAACGCAAAGGATTCAAGTGGGACTAATGGCGATAATTCCCATTGTGATGGAAGAACTAAAAATTCACTTACTTGATATGCAGAAATTACATCATCTCGTGGAGGATTTTTTATCACTATAATTTTTTCAGATAAATTATTAATTTTGATTAATTCTTCCATAGATTGTTCATATCCAAAATCTACACCCATTATTACCAAATGAATATTTGAAAATTGATTATTATTTTGAATAATATTAAATGCATGAATTAAAGTTTCAATTCCTTTACTTTTTGAAAATCGTCCAACAAATAAAATAAATTTTGTATTAATTCCATATTTAGTTTTAAAATCTATTTTACTAACTAAAGTTTTTAAATTAACACCATTACGAATTATTTTAATTTTAGATTTCTTATTTAATTCTAAAAAAATATTTTTTTCATATTCATTAGCTACACTGATTGCTGTACAATCATTAATTATTTTTTTAATAAAGAAATTTTGGATTTTATATAATATTTTTAAAAATAAACCAGATTCATTTAAAAATGGATGTGTAGTCAATCCACCTTGATCAGATGCAATTAGTGGAATTTTTAATTTTTTAGAAACATTCCAAGCAACAAATGATTGAAAACTACGTAAACCTATTGTATGTATAATATCAGGTTTATCATTTTTTATCTGATTAAACATAGAGGGGTTAACAAAAAATAATTTTAATGAAAACCAAACATGTGTTCTATTAATTTTAAATTTATTAAATTTTTCAATTCTAGATAATTTTTTATTAAATTTATTTGAACCATTACTAAAATCTAAATCAGTTGTGTATATCGTTACATCATGACCCAACTCAGAAATTTCTCTAGCAAGGTCAACTGCAAGAAAAACAATTCCACCAAATTGTGTTGCAGGTAATGAGGCAGGGCAAACTAAAGCTATTTTCATTTGGTCTATTTTTTATAATTTTTCTAGTTATTATAACTAACATGTTATTGATATTAATCTGTAATAGTAAAATTAAGGTAGAAATAGATAAGATGAAAAACTTGACTTTTAATTGAAAACAGAATCATTTTAATAGAAAATAATTTTTGTAAGACCATGAAAATTGGAATAATTGGATTAGGCTTTGTTGGACTTTCATTTGCAGCAGTACTTGGATCAAAAAAATATTCAGTAATTGGTGTAGATTCAGATATTCAAAAAGTCAAAAAGATCTTAACTGGAAAAGCACCGTTTTATGAACCAGAACTTGATAACACATTAAAAAATGCATTAAAAAATGGTCTTCAAATCACAACTGAAATTAATCCAATAGTAACAGAATGTAAATTAATTTTCATAGCAGTTGGAACACCACAAAGAAAAGATGGCAGTATAGATTTGACTATGATAAAAAAAGTTGTTAAAGAGATTGGGAAGAATCTAGCAAGAACAACAAATATTCCAATTATAATTATTAAGAGTACAGTTATTCCTGAAACTACATTAAAAATAATTTTACCGATATTAGAAAAAGAATCTAGCAAAAAAGTTGGAAAAGATTTTGGATTAATTACAAATCCAGAATTTCTTAGAGAAACTAATGCAGTAAATGATACAATCAATCCACATGTTGTAGTGATCGGTGGGTATAATGATAAATTTACAAAAAAAGTAGAGAATTTTTATACAAAATTTCATAAAAATGTACCAATTGTCAATACAAATCATCAAACATCAGAGATGGTAAAATATGCTAATAATTCATTTTTAGCTACGAAAATTAGTTTTATCAATCAAATTGCAACTATATGTGAAGCCATATCGGGAGTTAACGTAGATGCAGTTGCAAAAACTATAGGGTTAGATCCAAGAATAGGGAATCTTTTCTTAACTGCAGGTCCAGGTTATGGGGGTTCCTGTTTACCAAAAGATGTCAAAGCAATTATCAATTTTTCAAATAAATATAAAATTAAACCAGCATTATTACATGCAGTGGAGGAAATTAATCAACAACAATTAGAAAATATAATAAATACAATTAAGAAAAAAGTTGGAAAAGTTAATGGGAAAAAAATAACAATTTTAGGTCTTGCATTTAAAGCTGATACAGATGACATTAGGGATTCAATATCAATTAAATTAATTGAGTTATTATTGAAAAAAGGTGTAAAGATTATTGCACATGATTCAAAAGCAATTTTGAATACAAAATTAGTACTAGGAGATAAAATCCAATATACAGATTCAATTAAAGAGGCTTTGAAAAATACTGAATGTGCAATAATAATGACAACATCAAAAGAATATTCAAAAATTAATAATAATGAATTAAAATTAATGAAAAAACGAGTGATTATAGATAGTAGAAGGTTATTAGTTAATCATAATTTTGATATGGATTATTCAGCAATTGGAATGGGTTAAATATTTTTTATTTGATTAATTCTTTCATTATATCAACAAGTGATTTAACAGCATGATCATTAGTTAAATTTTTCATAGTATAATCATGGCCCGCATTTGCAATTTCTTCCCATTTCGGATTATTTGGATCAGATAAATATTCTTCATATTTTTGTTTATAATTTTTTTGGTTGATAAAAATTGCTGTGTCATTATTTTTAAATCCCAATATATCGGCACCATTTTTATCAGTAATTTCCATAAATGTAAGACAATTTGAGGCAGTACTTTCCCAGTATTTGATCACTGGATATAATGAATGAGATGCAATGGAAGTGCAATATTGTGCTAAAAGTTTTGGATAATCATCATTTACGTACTTGTGAACAAGCGTTGTAGTATAATCAACATAAGGTAATTTTATAGACATTGTTCGAAGTTTATAGTGTTTAAACATACTAGTTTCACCCCTAAATCTAATAATTCTCTCAAATAATTGAGTAGTTAGTTTGGTGCTAGCGGCAGCACCAGAACATAAAATTTTATTTTTTATTCTTTGAGAAAAAGGAGTTAGATTTTGATAAAGAGACGGTTCAACCCCATAGAGGATTACTTTGTATTTAAAAAATTTAGGATAATATTTATAAAAAAAACTTTCAGGCAAATATCCAAAATAATAATCAATTTTATATTTTTCATGATATTCTATCTTTCCTTTAATTTTTGCATCATGTGCATCATTTATTCTACATATTACAGGGATGTTTAGATTTTGAATTCCAATTAACTCATCGGGAGACCCCCATGGGTGATTTTCCCATAACAAAATAATATCAAATTTATTTTTTAAAACTGATGTGTCAAAACTTTTTTCAGCAGGGAAATAAGACACATCTAATTCTTCATTTCTTTTTAATGCATCCATAAAAAAATGGTAGTAAGTAGTAGCCCATGCTTTTTTAGACATATATGGATTTGAAGATCTATAGATAAATGCAACTTTAATTTTTTTCATTATACAAAATCCTAAATGAGAAGGATTTTAACATTTGTTGAATAGAATTAATTATACCCCATAATAATAAAAATACATGGATTTTGTTATAACTGGAGGTGCAGGATTTATTGGCAGTCATATTGCAGAACAGTTAGTCAAAATAGGTCATAATGTCACCATTATTGATAATCTAAGTAATGGCAAAAAAGAAAATTTGAGTAAAATTATTAAAAAAATTAAATTTGTTAATGGAGATATACGAGATTTTGATTTATTAAAAAATACATTAAAAAATACAGACGGAGTATTTCATCAAGCAGCATTAGCTTCAGTTCAAGAATCATTCTCAAAAGAACAAGAATATTTCGATGTAAATGTAAAAGGAACTGAAAATATCCTAAAACTTGCCAGAGAATTTAATTTTAAAGTTGTATATGCTAGTTCTTCAAGCATATATGGAAATCCTGAAAAAATCCCTATTGAAGAAAATGATCAAAAAAATCCAATCAATCCCTATGCCATAACAAAACTTGATGATGAAAAGTTAGCAATAAAATATGCAGGAATGGGAGTACGAGTAATTGGATTAAGATATTTTAACGTGTTTGGAAAAGGTCAATCAAAAGAATATGCAGGAGTTTTAAAATTATTTTTAGAAAGAATCAAAGATAAATTACCACCAAAAATTAATGGTGATGGTTCACAATTCAGAGATTTTGTATATGTAGAAGATGTTGCTGATGCAAATATTATGTCAATGGATAGTAATATTGATCATGAATTTTTCAATGTAGGAACAAATACATCAACCACAATATTAGATTTAGCAAAAACAATCATAAAATTTTCAAATTTAAATATTAATCCTATTTTTGGTCCATCTCTACAAGGAGATGTACAAAAAACAGTTGCTAATATTGACCTAATTAAAGAAAAAATAGGATGGAAACCAACAGTATTTCTTGAAAAATGGATTAATGAAATTATTTCTATGAAAAAATTTGATGAAATTTAAGTATAATTTATACGAGTAAATATTATACTTGAATAATTATTAGAAATTAACTTGAAAATATTAATTGGTGCATCTAGTTCTAAAATATTCCATCTAAATGAATTTGCTAAAGAATTAATCAATCTTGGAATTGAAACAAAAGTAGTTTTCGATATAGATTTTTCTGATGGATTTCCTAGTCGAAAAATAAAACATTGGTTAAAACCAAAAAATACATTTAAAAAATTGATAAAAGAATTTAAACCAGATATTATTTTAGTAGATAGGCAAAGACATTTTGGATTAGATGCAATTAAAGAAAAAATTCCATTAGTAATTCATGTTAGAGGGGATTATTGGAAAGAAATGAAAACAGCTCGGGAAACAATTTATAATTCATTTCCAAAAAAAATAGCACTAAATACATGGGAAAAAATAGGTAAGCAATGTTTTAAAAATGCAGAAATAATTGTTCCAATTTGTAATTATTTAAACGAAATAACAAAAGAAAAAATTCCAAATAAAAAAACATTTGTTATGCATCAAGGAATAGATCCATCTAATTGGTATGATGTCGAAGGTATGAAATTAGAACATCCATGTGTAGGATTACTTCAAGGTGCAGTTATTTGGGATAAAGCAAAAGAAATGTTAATTTTAGAAAAGGTACTTGAGAAATTTCCAAATGTTAAATTTTATTGGGTGGGAGATGGGCCATTTAGAAAAGAAATTATGATAAAATTAAAAAAATATAAAAATTTCAAATGGTTAGGAGCGTTACAATATCCAAATAAAGTTAGAGAATATTTATCAGAAATTGATATTTATGCTTTAATTTCAGGATTAGACATGTCACCACTAACTTTACTTGAAGCACAATTAATGAAAAAACCTGTTATTGCAACAAATGTAGGTGGAATTCCAGAATTAATAATAGATGGAAAAACAGGATTTTTGATAGAAAAAGGAAACTCTAAAGAATTAATTGAAAAAATTGAAGAAATTTTGAATAACCCAAAAAAAATTGAAGAAATGGGGGTTGAAGGAAGAAAATTTGTTGAAGAAAATTTTAGTTGGAAAATAATTACTCAAAAATTTATTGATAATTTAAAAAAAACATTAGATGAATAAAATAATTATTTTTTACCAGTTACACTAATTCCACTTTCAATTTCTTTAAAATTTGTAATTTTTAAATTAGATTCTTTAAACCAAGTTTTAACTTCTTTTGGAGTATGTCTAAATGCAAATTTAGGAGAATACCAATCAAAATTAACACCAACACTTCTTTCAAAATTATCAGATTCATCCCAAAAACATTTTAAAAAATGCCAATAAATGAATCGCTGTACATCATATTCCCCTGCCTTTACACCTAAAAGTGGAATGTCACGAGGAATTT
>Ga0233439_10001702_pt1 | contig 27139 bp, 23 predicted proteins | sample SI_123_September_6_FD_182713 | JGI IMG/M metagenome (GOLD analysis project Ga0233439, IMG submission 182713) | Seawater microbial communities from Saanich Inlet, British Columbia, Canada - SI_123_September2016_100_MG | ecosystem: Environmental > Aquatic > Marine > Inlet | place: Canada: British... | reverse complement strand
CTCGCGGCTGATGCAAATCGGAAGTAGTCGGCGCGCTCGCCCACAACGCCGGCGTTTCATCTGCTCCGCTCACTTGCGGGACGCATCGAAAAGTTCGGCTAAGTCCACGCCCAGAGCCCGTGCCAGACGTGCGAGCGAATCGAGCGTGGGATTTGCGTCGCTGACTTCGACCTTGCTTACGAGAGCCTGCCTTGTCTTGGCCTCGGCAGCGAGTTCCTCCTGGGAATAGCCGCGCTCAAGCCGAAGCCGTCTGACGTTACGTGCCAGAACGCTACGTGGCGAATTTCTTGGTTCCTTGGCCATCCGCCGCGATCAAGCATCGCGGGCAAGAGACTTTCTATACGTTATGGCGTATAATACGCTTTGACGTATAGCTATATATTGATGAATGCGCTCGGTCCGACCAAAGTGATGTTGCTATCTAGGCTTCCACTTAACGTCAGACACGCGGCGAACGGTCACGTCGGATAGATGCCTCCTGCGTTATCGAAAGCCTCTAGAAGGGCTTTCGACCACAGCTCCATTCCTTTGGTCTTTTCGGGGATGCGCTGCGCCTGGAAGTACCAGCGCTTTCCCGTATCGCCGACGCGGTCCATTTCTGACCTGTGGTCGCCCGCAATTTCATGGGCGATTATGAGCGAGGCCACGCCTCGAGGGAGATCCGTTTCATCAAGGATATAATTTCCCATCGTGGAGCGGATAATGTGCATGCTGAATGGCGGGATGCCCTTGAGAGTATCCCGATGATTGCCGCCATGTTTAGCACGCTGACCGCGCATGTTTCGAATGTGGTTCGCTAGGCCGGAGCCTGAAGCGGGGATGATGCCGGCATCGGATTGAAGCACCCTCGAAGTGAAGATCCAGGGACTTTTGAGGTTCTTGACGATGCGAGCGGTCGCCGTATCGACATCCCGTCGGCAGCAGCGGATGATATGAAGTCCGAGCGGTGGGATCGGAAGAGTAAAGGCGTTCTGTGTTTTCATGACTTCCGGCTGCCAGGTCGCCAGTCCCCAGCCTTTCGGAAGGCGAGGGTCCTCGAAGACGATATCGTCGTAAGCAATCCACGTACCGGATCCCCGCCGATGTCCGGTCAGGCAGTCCCACCATAAGCCCCATCGCACACCGGGCGAAATGCGCTCATTGCCGACGCGTGCAAGACAGAAGCGCTCATGCTGGGCCAGAAGCTTGCCGAGATGCTCGACCCTGAAGTCGGACTTCTTCTTCTTGAGCTCCTTGGTCCGGACGAGCTTCTTTTCGACTTCCTTCGAGGTGCGCCTCCGCTCCTCAGCCAGTTTCCACCATTGCCGGCCGTCCAGGCCGCTCTCCTTTCGTTTGAACTTCTGCGCCCAATTCAATGCCGCCCGTCCGTAGCTGCGAAACTTTCGGTACGCGTCAAATCCGCTCGCCTCGTGGACAGCCTCTTGGACGTCCTCGAACCAGTGTTCGTCCAGGTCGTTGAGAAGTCTGTTCGCGTGTTTGGCCACCCCCAGACGAGCGAAGATCAACCGGACATCGCTGTGGGTCTCTTTCGATGGGTAGATGGGCTGGCCGCGGGCGTCCTCGCGCATGCCTGAGATGTGGGTCTTGTACGCTTCGACGAGCTGGTCCCAAGTCCAGCACGGCTTCTCTTCTGGCGCGGCGACCTCGTTGCCCAGCTTGGCCCATTCGAGCTTGGCCCTCTGGCGGGCCTCACGGAGCCCGAGATCCTCATCGCCCACCTTGCTTGCCCGCATGCGACGTTCAGGCAGGCGTTTGCGCTTCTCCGGCGGCATGGCGTTGCCGATCTTGATGCTGTTCTCCCGGGTCTTGACCAGCCAGGAGAGGGAGTGAGCCCGAACCCTCAGCACGAAGTAGGGCTGGCTGTTGTCGCAATAGTCGAATCGCGGGGTCTTGCCTGCGATCGCCAGTGCAATGGCTTCCTCGACGACCTTGGCGGTGAGGTCGCACCTCGTGGAAAACTTGTTAGCGGCCACAATTGAATCCTTGAAATTGGAATTTCGCGGCAATCGTACCACGCTCGTGCCAACGAAACCGAGGAATCGGACCGGATTCCAGCCCCAAGGAATGGGGTCTCCACCATTTTTTGAGAAAAAACGCCGCGAAGTGAGCCAGTGAGGCTCCTAGACCATAAAAGGCGGGTCATCATAATCCTGGGGTCGGGGGTTCGAGTCCCTCTCTCGCTACCACTGACCTTGCAGCTCCCAACTGCCGAAATTCTTCAATAAATTTAACGAAATTGGCCTTGCTCGTTAAAGGCAGTGTGACCTGTGTCTCATGGTTTGGACACAGTTGGAGCACGCGTTGTCACGGTCAGCTTTCATTTCCCGCCGCGAGGGAAGATACCTGTTTAGAGCGCGCTGCCGGCTTGCCTCTCTCCGAAATCGGGGTCAGCATTCGGATCAGTCTTCGCACCGCCGACTACAGGACGGCGGTCGTGAGGGCCGCCAAAGTCGCCTCGTGGATGCTGAGCGTGAAAGCTGCGGAAGACCCTGAATCGGTGATCTTGTCGACTTCACAAGAAGATTCGCCTTCTTCATTGACGCCGCTTCTTGTCGATCTGATAGAACGCATCACACTCAGGGGATACATCATGACACTTTGCAAAAATGCTGCTCTTAGCCTGCTTATGTTGGCCGCCACACCTGCCTTTGCGCAAGACAAGCCGGTTGTGCAATTCATCGCGACCGGCGGCACGATCGCGATGAAGATCGATCCGGTGAAAAATGCACCGGTCCCTGCCATTTCTGGCGATGACTTGCTGGCAACCGTTCCTGATGTGGCCAAGTACGCCACCATCGAAGTCAACAATCTTTCCAATGTGCCGTCGGATTATATGGATCCGGCGCGTTGGGTTGTTTTGACGAAAGCAGTCCAGACAGCATTGGATCGCAATGAGGTGTCTGGCGTTATCGTTTCACACGGTACGGATACCCTGGAAGAAACAGCGTATTGGCTTGATCTGACCGTTAAATCTAGCAAACCCGTTGTTCTTATCGGCGCGCAGCGCAATGCCTCGGTGTCCGATTTTGACGGCCCGCGCAATCTGCTGAATGCAGTCCGTATTGCTGTTGATCCGCAGGCGAAGGATAAAGGCGCGATGCTGGCAATGAACAACCAGATCAATGCCGCACGTTACGTGACGAAAACCCATACAGCCAATGTAGAGACATTCAAATCAGGTGACTACGGCTTCCTGGGTGAGGTTTATCCTGATCGCGTGAACTTCTCTTACGTGCAACTGCGTCGTCAGTACATTCCCATCCGGGCAGAGAAAATGCCTGAGGTGGAAATCGTGGCGATGTATGGTGGTGCAGATGGCGAAGCCTTGCGTAATGCTGTTGACCGCGGCGTCAAGGGTGTCGTGGTGCAGGCGTTGGGCATGGGCAACATGAATGTTGCGATGTTCAATGCAGTTAAATACGCGATCTCCAAAAATGTCGCAGTTGTGGTCTCGACACGCGTGCACAACGGTCGCGTTTTGCCTAACTACGGTTTTGAAGGCGGCGGAAAAACTTCATTTGATGCGGGTGCAGTCATGGCTGACGATTTGAAGCCGGCAAAGGCGCGTATCTTGTTGATGCTGTCTTTGCAAAATGGCGTAAGCAGCCAGAGCGACTTGCAGGCGGCATTTAACCGCTGATGTTGCGTGGTTGGTTGACTGACAATCAAGCGTGTTAAGGGGGAAGGCGTGCATGCATCCGCTGCACGCCTTCAACGAGCGCGCTCTTTGAAAGTCAACGTAAGAATTCGCGTTGGCTTGTGGCGTCTCAGCGTCATTTCGCCTTCTGAAATGTCCACATCGTGCTGACCGCCCGACGGCGTCCGCAATGCGATCGTCTTCTGCTCGCAAGTGATGACTGTTCCACCGGGTGTAATGTTGCGGGGCAATCGTGTCGATTGCAGGCCGGTTGTCGCCAAGCCGGCATCATTCGGCTTGAGCAGCGGTAACAAAGACAATGGAAGCGATTATCGGGATCGTGCGCATGCTGTGATCTCCCATATTCGCGCAAAATCCGGCAGGTCGGGGGAGTTGGACAAACGCCTCCTCGCTCTCGTTCGCGCCGTCACGCGCAGAGCAGGGATGCATCAACTACGATCTGCATCGCTCGACGGAAGATCCCGAACTGTGGTGCGTCTACGAGAACTGGCGCTCGGCTGACGATCTCGCCGCACACTTCGAACTGCTCGCCCCGATTTGAGCGCCCTTGCGGTGCTGCAGGCAATGCTGCTCGCATTCGAAGTGTCGCGAGTGTCCTGCGAATCCTTGGTGTGTACAGTGAACTGCGGGGCGCCCGCGACGACATTTGGCGTGATGCTTGTTCGAAGAGGTCTGAGGAAAACCGATCCGTCAACGATCCTCAAAGGTTAGGTCAGCTAGCCGCGCCTCGGCGCGATTCATTTCCAGGATTGGCTCACACAAGCCGTGCGTCAGCACCAAGCACGACAGCAATGTGCGACTCCCGCATTGAGCTCTGAGGTGGTTACTCTTATTCCTGAAAAGCCTCTTCGCGCTGCTTGCGTGCAGAAGGAAGCAGGAAAAGTGCGAGCATGACAAGGATGAGAGCAAGAAACGTTGCGCTTATTGGGCGCTCGACAAAGATGCTCGGATTCCCTTGTGACAGCAGCAAGGACCTGCGCAGATTTTCTTCCAGCAACGGACCGAGAATGAAACCAAGGATCAACGGCGCTCCCTCGCAGCCAAGTCTAACAAGCAAATATCCGCAGACCGACAAGGCGCTCGCAAGGTAGACGTCGAAAGAGCTTGAGTTCAAGCTGTAAACCCCGATGCAACAGAACACGACGATACAGGGATAGAGAACGCGATAAGGTACGCTCAGCAGCTTTACCCACAAGCCGACCAGCGGCAGGTTAATAATGAGAAGCATGAGATTTCCGACCCACATGCTGGCGACCATTCCCCAGAAGAGCGACGAATTGGTTGTCATCACAGCTGAACCCGGTGCGATGCCCTGAATCATCATTGCTCCCATCATGAGCGCCATGACGGCATTCGACGGGATTCCGAGGGTGAGCAGAGGAATAAACGAGGTTTGTGCACCGGCATTGTTTGCGGATTCCGGCCCTGCGACTCCTTCAATCGCGCCGCGGCCAAAGCGCTCAGGGTTTTTGGAGATGCGCTTTTCGAACATATAGGAAGCAAAGGAGCTCAACACGGCGCCACCGCCTGGCAATAGGCCGAGGATGCTGCCCAAGATCGTGCCGCGCGCTATGGCGGGGGCGGATTCGCGCAGTTCGGTACGGTTGGGCATGAGCCGTCCGACCTTGCTAATTGTGCCGTGTCGATGGCTCTGTTGAACAAGATTTCCGATTACTTCGGCGAGCCCGAAGAAGGCGAGCGCCACGATGACGAATTCAATTCCCTCGGACAGGTTGACTGTACCGAAGGTAAATCGAGAAGCCCCCGAATTGACATCGGTCCCGACGATTCCCATCAGCAGTCCGGCGACAACCATCGCGATCGCTTTCAGAAAATCACCGGCTGCCAGGAGCGTTGCGCAAACAAGTCCGAACAGCATCAGAGAGAAATATTCAGGAGCGCCGAAATTCTGCGCGACGCCTGCGAGCATTGGTCCAATGGCGGCGAGTGCCAGCGTTCCAAAGCTACCCGCAACGAAGGAGCCGATGGCCGCGATGGCCAGGGCGATGCCCCCGCGGCCATCGCGCGCCATGGCGTGACCGTCGAGCGCAGTCACAACCGAGCTCGATTCGCCCGGAAGATTAAGCAGGATAGCGGTTGTTGAGCCGCCATACTGCGAACCGTAGTAAATGCCAGCAAGCATGATGAGCGCGGCGATCGGCGACAGGCTGTAGGTTATCGGCAACAACATCGCCATGGTCGCAACAGGACCAATGCCGGGAAGGACACCTATCAGCGTTCCGAGAAGGCAACCAAGAAAAGCAAATGCAAGATTTGCCGGAGTTGTCGCAACCGAAAATCCAAGAGCGAGATTGTCAAGCATTCGCGTTCACCACTTCGCGAGGGGGATAGCCAAACCGAGCCCGTATATGAAAACAATGGAGCAGAAGCCGCACAGCAGGAGTGGTAGCAAAACCATCTCCTTCAAGGACGATCGCTGAATCGCAGCCATTGCCAATAGACAGGACGCAATCAAAGCCGGCACAAAACCAAAGCGCGGAAGGATCCAGCCGAAAGCAACGAGCGATCCGCCGATAGCAAAGATGGGTCTTAGCCTTTCGATCGTCAGTTTCCCGCGCGGCGTCATGAAGCCTCGCGCTGCTATAACGATGCCGAGACCAGTGAGAAGAACGCCAAGTACGCGGGGGAAAAAGCCCGGACCCATGCGAGCGATCGATCCAAAGTCGTAGCTGGCGGAAACATATACAACTCCAGCCCCGAGGCCGGCGAAGATCAAACCGCTCAACACGTCCACATCGTTGATTGGTGAAAGCCTCATCTGACGAAAATCCCCCAAGCGCTTCTCAATTGGCGAGAACAGGTTGTTTTCTTGGCCATATCCCCGCTAACCGTCAGTCAGCAATTTCCATGCCGCATGTGTGTCTTCTGCGCCAATAGCGGTCCGCTCGCACATTGCGCCCCGTCCTAAGCGCTTAAACTCCTTTCGAGGCCGCCGTTACGCAGTAGCGAGAAGATTGTCACTGCATTCGCGTGAGAAGCCTCCGCCAAGCTGATGCTGGTGAGGACATAGTGTTTTCGGCGCACACACCCGGCCCGCATTGAGAGTCCCATAGAGCCGGTTGGCCGGTGCCGGCAGCAGCCGAGAAGGCAAGTTTTCCGCATGGCACAGCAATTGCTGTGGCGATGGAGCCGCCTGGCGCCGCTCGCCGACGCGAGTTGCGCTCAATAAGGCCATCGGAAGCAAAGCCATTGGAGGGAAAGTTTGTGATTCATCAGCTGAAGCGAATTGTTGCCACGTGTCTGGCGCTGACATTCTTTGCGGGTGTAGCATCCGCACAAACCTGGCCGAAGGGGCCAGTGCGTCTCATCATACCATTCCCAGCTGCTGGTCAGACCGATCTGTTGGGACGGGCCTACAGCGAAGCATTGCGTGGCGTTATCAACGAAGCCGTCGTGGTCGAAAACAAGAGCGGGGCAGGCGGCAATGTGGGCGCCGCTATTGCAGCTCAGGCTGCGGGAGACGGGCAAACCATCCTGATGGTTACACCGGGCATACTTTCGATCAATCGCTGGTTGTACAAGTCTCAGGGCTTCGATCCAGACAAGGACTTCAAGATGGTCTCGGTGGTTGGTTTGATGCCCAGTGGTGTTGCGGTTCATCCGAGCGTTCCGGTCAGCAATCTGAAAGAGCTGGTTGCACTCATGAAGACCCGCTCGAACATTCGGACCGGGTCTCCTGGCGTCGGGACGACCGGACATCTGATGATAGAACTGCTTAAGAGCGATGTCGGCGTTAGTTCCATTCATGTGCCATACCGTGGCAACGGGCCGGCTCTTCAGGCTCTCATCGGTGGAGAAGTCGATACGCTGATCGATGGTATCCCGGCCATGATCGCGCAACATCAAAAGGGAGCGATCAAGGTTCTCGCCGTCACTTCTCCGACGCCCTTGAAGCAGCTTCCAGGTGTCCCGACCGCGGCCGAGCAGGGTTTTCCGCAGATCACGAACCAAGCGTGGTATGGCATCGTAGTCCCGGCCTCAACGCCGGACGCTGTTGTTGCGCAGATTTACGCCGCGTCGACCAAGGCGATGTCCGATCCCAAGTTGCTTGAACGGTTCGCTACGCTCGGAATCGAGCCTCAGACCTTGAATGGGGCTCAGATGGCAAAAATCGCTCAGGAAGAGTCGGTTCGCTGGAAGGGCGTTGTGGAAAAATCAGGCGCAAAGCTCGACTGAGCGCGAGCTCCGCCTGATTTGATGTGTAGGTGAGGGGGCGATTACCTGCTCAGGATCGCCCCCTTTGCAACCAACCCGTCGATCTCGCCTGGCGAGTATCCGAATCCTTGCAAAACATCGAGCGTATCTGCGCCGATAGCGCCCGCAGGCTTCCCCATTTGAGCGGGGGTCGCTGAGAACGTGATCGGGGAGCGAATTGCTGTGATCTGCCCCTCGCTCGGATGCTGGACTGTCTGGAACAGGCCCACCGCGTTGAGGTGTTGATCGTCCAGCAGCGCCTTGAGACCGAGTACGGGCGCAACCGGAATGCTGGCGGCTCGCAGTTTCTCCAGCCAGTAGCCCGTCGACTTCTCAGCGAGGATCTTGCCGAGCAGGCTGTACAGGACTTCGTAGTTCTGGCTTCGCGCTGTCTGGCTCGAGAAGCGAGGGTCGGCTGCAAGATCCGGACGATCAACTATTCTGAAAAAGTCGCGCCAATTCTTGTCGTTGTAGGGCAGTGCGCAAACGTATCCATCGGTGGTGCGGTGTGGCTTTCGGAGTTGCGACAGCACACGCGCATATCCAATCTCCTGGTCGCGCCCGAAGGTGCAATCGCCCAGGTGTTCGACCATCAGAAACTGCACCATCGTTTCAAACATCGGAACTTCGATCTGTTGGCCCTCTCCAGTGCGCTGCTTGTGAAGCAGCGCGGCAAGAAGTGCGTATGCGAGCGTCAGCCCGCAGACCTTGTCCGCGATGACTGTTGGAAAGAAGCGCGGCTCGCCGGCCAGCTGCGATGCAATATCTGCAATTCCACACAACCCTTGAATCATGTCGTCGTAAGCCGGCTCATCGCCATAGGGGCCATTTGCTGCATACCCATAAGCGCCGCAATAAACGATGTCTGGTTTGATCGTCTTCACACTCGCGTAGTCGAGCCCGAGCCGCTCAATCGCCTTTGGTCGCATCGCATGCACGAACGCATCTGCCCCGCCGATAATTTTCATTAGCACGTCGCGAGCCTCGAGCTTCTTCAAGTCGAGTGCAACAAGGCGCTTGCCGCGGTTCAGTGTTAGATGGATGGGGCCCATGGCGTGGCCGCCGTTCTTGCCGACATGACGCATAATGTCTCCGTCAGGAGATTCAATCTTGATCACGTCGGCTCCGAAGTCGGCCATCACTTGCATTGCATAGGGACCCATGATGACGGCCGTCAGATCAACGATCTTGATGCCGTGAAGAGGCCCGTGTTGCGTCTTGAATGCGCTGCTCATGGTGGCTCGCCTGCCTTGGATTTGAGATCGGTGACTTGAAGACTGATGACGTCGTTTTGCCGTTGGCAAAATATGTGCCATGCGGTGATTGAGTGCAGCTAATGCGTAAGATATTTGTTGCAGCGCACGCTGTCCGCGACGCAGACAGAGCGCACACCGCGCTGTACGCGGACAGGACATAAGTACTGCTTCTGTTGCTGCATTTGGTCAGCGCTGACAGGCTTCGCTCTCATGGTATGCGCCTTGCACAGCGACGTGGGCATTACCCACAGCGAGACATCGATGAGCGAACTCAATTCTTCAATCTTCACCCCTGCAATGCTCGCAGGGCGAACGGCCTTCATCACTGGCGGCGGCACAGGCATTGGGCTCGGCATCGCGCAGATGTTTTCCCGGCTAGGTGCGCGCGTCGTGATTGCCAGCCGAAAGCAGGATGTCGTGATGGCGGCTGCAGAAGGCTTGCAGAGCGCAGGAGGTGAAGCGCTCGGCATTGTCATGGATGTTCGGGACTATGACGCGGTTGCGGCTGCGATGACCAAGACGGTCGCGCACTGGGGCGGTATTGATATTCTCATCAACAATGCTGCGGGGAATTTTGCCTGTCCCACCGAGGAACTTTCATCCAACGGCTGGAAGACTGTGGTTGATATTGATCTCAACGGCACGTTCCATTGTTGTCATGCCGCATTTCCCCATCTATCGGCCTCTCCTCATGTCGGCCGCATCGTCAGTATCATTACCGCTTACGCCTGGGGTGGCTGGCCCGGATGTGCGCCGGCGGCAGCGGCGAAGGCTGGCATTCAATCCCTGACACGCACACTCGCGCTGGAGTGGGGTCCGAAGAACATCCTGTCGAATACAGTCGCGCCGGGCCCGATTGCCGATACCGTCGGCACACGCAAGATTCACGAAGAGACCGACCGCGCCGAAGCCGAACTCGACAGAGTGCCGGTCGCCCGTTTCGGTCGTGTCGATGAAATTGCGGCCGCAGTGACTTACCTCGTGTCGCCTGCGGCACTTTACGTCAATGGCACTGATCTTGTCGTCGACGGTGGTCGGCAGTTCAAAGCCACATCATCCCGCTCGCGCAAATCCTAATCCGAAGGCTCCGTCATGAATCAAGAAAAAGCATCGCCTATCAAGATCACCCGCGACGGGTCGGTCGCTGTCGTCCGGCTCGCATGTGACGAGAACCGGAATTCGTTGACTCAGGACATGCGAAATTCGATCGCCGCAACGTTTCATGAACTGGAAACGGACGTGGATTGCCGGGCCGTCTACCTCACCGGCAGCGGACAGTCGTTCTGTTCGGGTGGCGATTTGCCGATGCTGAAGAATGAGATGGATCCGTGGTCTACGCACGTTCGCTTCAATAGAACAGCGCAGTGGTTGACGTCGCTGATCCGCTTCCGCAAGCCTGTTGTGGTCGGCGTCAACGGCTATGCCATTGGCGGTGGTTTTGGATTATCCTTGATCGGGGACACCATCGTCGCGGCGGAAAGCGCACAGATGATGGCCGGATTCTTCCGGCTCGGTGTGATTCCGGACATTGGCGTGATGTACAATCTGCCGCGGCTGATAGGGCTGGCGCGCGCGCGCTCCTTTATCTTCGAGAACAAGACATGGAGCGGCAAGGATGCCGTTGAGAACGGAGTGGCTTCCGCCGTCGTGCCGGATGACCGCCTTGATGAGGAATGCCTCAAGCGCGCGCACGCCTTCGCAAGCGGCCCCGTGGAGACAATGGGTCTGGCGAAGTGGCTGATGGGCAGAACATTCGAAAGCTCGGTGGACGATATGATGGCGTTCGAAAATCTCGGTCAGTCGCTTGCATTCACCAGCCAGGCATTTCAGGCGGGTCTCGACGGACTGATGAACAAGAAGAAGCCGGACTTCCCGGCGGCGTCCGAACGGGAAACCTTTGTCAAAGCGGCGCGCGCCAGGAAGAAGGCCAAGTGAGCGGTTCTGATTTACCGATGCCGGCCAGCAATGCGGACAGTGCGCCTTACTGGCAGGCCGCGCGTGAGGGAAAGCTCGTGCTGCAGCAGTGCGCAGCGTGCGGGCTCAAGCGATTTCTCCCCCGTCATTTGTGCCCGACTTGCTGGTCCGACCAGACACAGTGGGTTGAGGCATGCGGCCGGGGCACGGTTCATGCGGTCACAACTGTCCGGCGCGCGCCATCGCAGGCATTTCGCGAGAAAGTCCCTTACGTGGTCGCTCTTGTTGATCTCGAGGAGGGACCGAGGATGCTGACCAACATCGTTGGGCCCAACGCGGAGCAGGCTCGTATCGGGCAGCCGGTGGAAGTCACTTTCGAGGTGCGTGAAAACGGCGTGGTTCCTCAATTTCGGATCGCCGGGGGGAACGCAAAATGAGCGAAGGCCTACGTAATCGCGCAGTTGTTGTCGGTGTCGGTGAATCTGACATCGGCAAGGTGCCCAACATGACCGGCCTCGGCTTGAACGCGCAGGCTGCAAAACGCGCGCTCGACGACGCCGGGCTCAAGCCGAGCGACATCGACGGTCTGCTGACCGCATACTCCTTCACCGAACCCTATTTCATGCTGGGCTCGGTCCTGGCGGAATATCTCGGCCTTAAGCCAACGTTCTGCGCGTCGGTGATTGTCGGTGGGGCTTCGCCGGCGGCGATGATTGGTCACGCCGCGGCTGCGATCGCAGCCGGTCGTTGCCGTGCCGTGCTCATTTGCGCTGGAGAGAACCGCGCCACGGGCCTGTCGCGCGACGAGGCCGTGACCGCGCTTGCGGCCGTCGGCCATCCGTATTTCGAAGCGCCTTACGGCGCCTTCATTCCGGCTCTCTACGCGATGGTGGCCAACCGCTATATGCACGAATACGGCACCACCTCGGAACAGATGGCGGCCGTCGCCGTGCAGTCGCGAAAGCACGCGATGCTGCATCCGAATGCCCATATGCGGACGCCGATTTCGGTCGATGATGTTCTCAATGCAAAGCGAATAGCCGATCCGCTGGGCGTGCTGGATTGTTGCCTGATATCGGATGCGGGTGGCGCGATTGTTGTCGCGCATCCGGACCTTGCGCGCGACCGGCCAAAAGCGCCGGCATGGCTGCTTGGCGTGGGGGAACACCACACCCACGAGCATCTGATTGCGTCGCCCAGTTTGACCGAGTTCGGCGCAATCGAATCCGGACGTCTTGCGTACGCAATGGCAGGACTTGGGCCGAAGGAGATAGATTTCGCCGAGCTTTATGATTGCTTCAGCATCGTGCCGATCATCGAAGCCGAAGAGCTCGGCCTGTGCGATCGCGGCGAGGGCGGAGCTTTGTTCGCCGGAGGCCATGCCGCTTTCAACGGGCGTCTTCCCATCAACACGCATGGAGGGATGCTGTCGCATGCTCATGCAGGAGCAGCGGGAGGCTTGTTCGGCGTCATAGAAGCCGTACGCCAGCTGCGCGGCGAATGTTCAAATCGTCAGGTCAGCAAGCACGAGGTCGCTCTTGTGCATAGTGAGGGCGGCATCATGTCGTCGCACTGCACGCTGATTCTTGGCCGTGATCGCAACTGATCACCCGAAAATTCTGGAGATATCAAGCTATGCCTTACAAGACATTCGGGTTCACCGAAGACCAAGTGTTGATGCGTGACAATGTTCTTCGCCTTCTTGAACGTGTGTTCCCGAGCGAAGCCATCCATGATCATGAAGTGCGTTCGGCTTATCCGCATCACGCGCACGCCGAACTCGCGCGCGCGGGTTGGTTCGCGTTTCCCTTCGAGGAAAAGTACGGCGGCGCAAATTGCTCGCACAAGGATCTCACGGTTCTCCTCGAAGCACTGGCGTATCATCATAAGGGATTGTCTACGGCCTATCTGGGCCCGACGATCTACGGAGGAACGGCGCTGCGTCATGCAGGCAGCGAGGAGCACAAAAGCACCTACATTCCGCAGATCATTGCCGGAAAGATCCAGATGGCGATCTGCTACACGGAGCCATCGAGCGGTTCGGATGCGGCGGGCATCCGCACGCGGGCGGTGCGTGATGGTGACGACTACATCATCACGGGCCAGAAAGTCTTCATCACCAATGCGCATGTCGCCGACCTCATGGTGGTCAGCGCCAAGACCAATCCGGATGCGGGCCGCCGGGGCCTCAGCATGTTCCTTGTCGATGCGAAGTCGGCCGGAATCCAGGTTCGCAATCTCGATCCGCTGGGCAGCCGCACGACATTGATCAATGAAGTGTTCTTCGACGATGTGCGCGTGCCCGCGAGCAATCTGCTCGGCGCGGAGAATGAGGGCTGGAAGCTCCTTATGCGAGGTCTCAACATGGAGCGGCTGGTGCTCGCCGCCGCGAGCTGTGGCCAGGCGCTCAAGGTCATCGAGATCGCAAAGGCGTTTGCAAAGGAACGCAAGGCCTTCGGGAAATCCCTGACCGAGTATCAGGTGATTTCACATCGGCTGGCCGAGATGCAAATGCTGACGGAATCCGCGCGCGCAATGACGTTTCACACCGCCGATATGCTGGATGCGGGTGTCAACGCCGTGATGGAAACTGCCACAGCCAAAACGGTCGCCGCAGAAAATGCCTGGAAGGTCGCAGATCTCGGGATGTCTATTCTTGCCGGCAGCGGCTATGTGCAGGGCGACATGCAGCGTATCTTCCGGGATGCGCGCCTCGGCCCGATCGGTGGAGGAACCAGCGATATTCTGCGCAATGTGGTTGCGAAGGAAATGGGGCTCTAACCAAAGCGCTACCTACAGGATGCAACGAGGCACGTATGGGGCTGATACGAGCCTAGCGCCGCGTAACAAGCCGACGTGGTACGAGTAAGTCTAATAGGCTGGGCCGGGCGGAGCGCGGACCGATTACATGGGATGACCTATGAGAATGATGAGAAAAGATCTGGGCCGAGTTGCGTTGCTGGCTGCGTTGTTCTTCTGTGTTGTTACAAAGCCTGATGCGTTCGCCCAGTCCGAGTATCCCACCCGTCCTATCCGGGTGATCGTAGGATACGCCGCCGGCGGATTGACCGACGTGATGACGCGCATGCTGGGCGAGCGGATGAGCCGCGAGCTTGGTCAGCCGATCGTCGTCGAAAACAAGGTCGGTGCGGCAGCTTCACTGGCTGCGACGTTTGTCGTGCAGTCGCCACCTGACGGCTACACGGTGTTGATGGGAACGACGAGCCTTGCCATCAATCCCAGCCTGCAGCCGTCGTTGACGCCGCGCAATCCGATGGCAGAACTGGATCCGATCGGGCTCGCTTACGAGACGCCGTTCGTACTTCTTACAAGTAAAAATATTCCGGCTAGATCGTTCGCTGAATTCCTCGCTTATGCTAAGGAAAAGCCTGGCCAGCTCAACGTCGCCAGTTCCGGAAACGGGGCGGTCAACCATCTGATTCTCGAAATGGTCAGCCGGCGGGCCGGAGTGCAATTGATGCATATCCCTTACAAGGGGGCAGCGCCCGCCATCATTGACATTCTGGCCGGCAGGCTTGATGCCACCTTCGCGACGCCGCTCGATGCCGTTCCCGTTTCAGAGCAGGGTGCCGGTCAGATTCTCGCAGTTACGTCGAACAAGCGCGTGGCGCTTCTGCCGAACGTGCCTCCCGTTGCGGAAACCCTGCCCGGTGTGCAGGGCGTATTCTGGCAAGCCCTCTTCGTTCCAAAAGGAACACCGGAACCGATCATTACCAAGCTTGCAAACGCTTTGCGTATTGCGACCGAAGACGCTCAGTTGCGATCCAAGGTTGCCGAGCGCGGTGTAACCATGATGACAGGTGGCCCTGAAGAACTACGCGCATTCCTCAAGTCCGAGACCGATGATTGGGGGAAACTCATTCGCGAGGCTGGCATCAAGGTGGAATAGTCGGGGATTCCCGGATCAATCCGGATGCTATGGAAAAAATGGCGACCGCGGCTTTTCTGCCCGGTCGCCGATTCCGTTTTCGATACAAGCAGATCGTGTTGCTGGGAACTGCAAGCGGAACGATCTCAGCCGTGAGCAACTGCTCCTTAGGGGCGTCGGCGATATAGCAGCGTTGCGGTCATCTGCTGCACTTCGACGTCGTTCTGGTTTCGGATGCTCCGTTGCAGTGTAACAGAGCCGCGGTCCGGCTTCGACGAAGCGCGTGTTGCAGTCACCGTCGCGTATACGCGGATCGTATCACCATGTTTGACGGGCGTGACGATGCGCCAGTTCGTGATTTCAAGTAACGCCAGAAGAGTTCCGTCGTTAATGCCGCTCGCGTAGGTCAAGCCACCGGCAATCGCATAGATCAACGGGCCGTGAGCAATCGGCTCGCCAAACTGGGTTGACTTGCAGTACTCGCAATTGGTGTGCACTTCGTTGAAGTCGCCTGAGAGGCAGGCGAAGTTCACGATGTCGGTGGATGTTATCGTTCGGGCTGGGGTAACCAGTACTTTCCCGATCTCGAAGTCTTCAAAATACATCCCGCGAGGCTGATCCATGTCCGTTTCCTTGTGATTGGTCGGCATCAGGCAGCAAACTCTGTGCCAAGGTTACGTTTGCGGGAGCAGGCAGCCGCGTGCCCCGGCCGTTCAGCGATTGAGGTGGAGTCTGGCCCTTGAACTGATGAGGCCTGAAAGAATCTGTGGTGCGCTGCCGCAATACGGATGGATGGTCGAGCCCTTCGACGTTTTCTGTGTTGGCGGAAAACACAGGTGTCTTTGGCGAAGCCAATTGAGGCCAGCGGTTTCTTTGGAAACCTCAAGGATTCCTGCAGGTTTTCTTATTGGCACTCAACTTGCTGTCCTCCCGATGGGATTAAACGGGAGGTCATCACATGAAATTTCTTGCCACAGCAGCAGCGGCTGCGATTTGGATCGTAGCATCGTCGAGCTACGGCGTTGCACAATACTCGGATGATGTCGTCAAGATCGGCGTTCTTGACGATATGTCCGGGCCCTATGCCGACATTCAGGGGCCGGGCGATGTTGTCGCGGTCAAGATGGCCGTCGAGGATTTCGGCGGCAAGGTGAACGGAAAGCCGATCGAAGTGGTTTCCGGCGACCTTCAGAACAAGGTCGACGTCGGCAGTGCCATTGCTCGTCGTTGGTACGATGTCGACAAGGTCGATACCATTTTGGGGCTTGGCAACTCAGGGGTTGCTCTCGCTGTGCAAGGCATGTCCCAGGAAAAGAACCGGATTGCAATCACGACAGCAGCCGGATCGACCGCGCTAACCGGCAAGGCGTGCTCGCCAACCGGAATTCACTGGGTCTACGATACTTATGCGCTCGCGAACGGAACGGCGAGTGCAATCATGAAGCAGGGCGGCGGCGATAGCTGGTTCTTTCTGACGGCAGACTATGCATTCGGCCACTCGCTCGAACAGGAAACTTCGACGATCGTGAAGCGAAAGAACGGAAAAGTCGTCGGGGCCGTAAGGGCTCCGCTAAATTCGTCCGACTTCTCGTCTTTCATTTTGCAAGCCCAAGCCTCGAAAGCTCAGGTCATCGGGCTTGCGAACGCCGGCGCAGACACCATCAATGCAATCAAGACTGCGGCGGATTTTGGTGTCGTATCAGGCGGACAGAAGATGGCCGGTCTTCTGGTTCTGTTGACCGATATTCGTACGCTTGGGCTCACCGCCGCGCAGGGGCTGTTGTTCACGGAGGCCTATTACTGGGATCAGAACGACGAGACACGTGCTTTCTCAAAGCGGTTCGCTGAGCGCCACGGGGGCAAGCCGCCAACGATGTTCCAGGCGGGCATCTATAGCGCGGCGATGCACTACCTGAAGGCGGTGAAGGCCGCGGGTACGGACGAGACAAAGGCCGTGATGACACAAATGAGAAACATCCCGGTCAATGACTTTATGACCAAAAATGGCAGCATCCGCGAAGACGGCCGAATGATGCGCGACATGTATTTGCTTCAGGCCAAGAAGCCGTCTGAGTCGAAAGGGGAATGGGATCTCATGAACGTCATCGCGACCATTCCCGCTGATCAAGCCTTCCGGCCACTCTCGGAAAGCGAATGTCCGCTAATTAAGAAGTAAGGATCGATCGGGCGGAGGAGGGATGTTCTCTCGTCCGCCCGATGATTTCAAGCATCGTGAATTTCGCCCATTTCAGCGAGTTTCTTGTACAGAAATGAACGCGAAATCCCCAAGAGGGCTGCAGCTTTCTTCTTGTTGCCGCCGCACGCCGCAATAGCTTCCCTGATTTGCTCGTTCTGAAGCTCAGCAACGACGTTCTTGAGGTCGCGGGATGGAAGATCTCGCGGCGCTATGGGTGGCGGCGCCGCGCCCAAGCGAGCGGGCATTTGAGATAGATCCTCTACGCCGATGGTAACGCCGTCTGAAAAAACAAAGGCGCGTTCAATTTCATGCTGAAGCTGACGAATGTTACCAGGCCACGGCCTTTCAGCCAGCTCAGCCAATGCCGCTGCGCTGATATCCGGTACGGGCCTGGCGTGCCTGTATGCAATGTCATGCAGAAACTTCGTCGCCAGCAAGGGGATGTCTTCGATCCGTTCGCGTAGCGGGGGAAGTTCGATGACAATCGGCGATATGCGGTAGAACAGATCGAGCCGAAAGACTCCGCTCTCAACCGAGGCTTGCAAGTCCTTGTTGGTTGCAGAAACAAGACGAAAATCTACGGCTCGGGGACGATCTCCGCCGACGCGCTCCACAATTCGATCCTGCAGGACGCGAAGGAGTTTTGCCTGAACCTCAAGGGGCGTGTCGCCGATTTCGTCCAGGAAGATCGTGCCACCTTCGGCTTGTTCGAACTTGCCCTTGCGTCCTTTTTTGTCGGCACCTGTAAAAGCGCCGGCTTCGTAACCGAACAGTTCCGATTCCACCAGATTGGCAGGAAGAGCGGCAGCATTCACGTTGACCATCGAACGGTCGCGGCGCGGGCTGAGGTGATGAAGGGCGTGTGCGACGAGCTCTTTGCCCGTGCCGCTTTCTCCGCGAATAAGTACAGGGATCTCGAGTGGAGCGACCTTGATGATCTGCGCCCGGAGCCGCTGCACTGCGGTGCTCCCGCCAATGATGGCCTCTAACCCGTAGTCGCGGGATCGCAGGGTTTCGGTCTCGCGTTTGTAGAACTCAAGTTCTCCTTCGAGAGCTTTGACCCGAAGGCTGAGCGCCTCCAGCTGTTGAGGTCCTTTGAACATGACCCGTCCAATGGCGCCGATTATCTGGCCATCGCGCTTGATTGGGATGCGGGAGACGACGCGGTCAGATCCGCGCATGCGCTGGATGGAGCCGATTTCTGCTTTTCCGGAAGCAACGACTTCGTGCAGCCGGGTGTTGTCGATGACCTGCTCGACCGGTCGGCCAATTCCGTCTCCGGATTTAAGGCCGAAGAATGTTTCGTGAATGGGGGAAACGTAGACGAGGTGGGCATTTTTATCCACGACCGTCATTCCATCAAACGGATCGGTCAGCAGGTGCTGAAAAATATCCCAGGCAAAATCCACACTCCCGATGAAGTTAAGGAGTGCGTCTCCAGGAGCATTGCTGAAGACAAGGAGTTCGCCCTGTTCCATGGGAATGAGCAAAACTGTAAAAACCTTACGATCCAAATTCAGGGTCGTGAGGCGCTGATTGCGGATATCGCCCATCCACACCTTGTCTGTGGCCAGTGACTTGACACGCGGATCACTGCCTATGCCGACGGTCATCACCGGGCGATTTGTAGCGTCGGTCAGGACGACTCCGGCGACCGCGAAGTTCGTTGTTGCAGGCATTTCCTCTGTCCTTTTTGAGGACACATCAGCATGGCGATGAGGTCATCGCAAGGACATTTGTTGCCACGGAAGACACGAAGGATTTTCGATACCGTGGCTTTAAAAGGGAATCCGGCCCAATTCGCTCAAACGGTGTGTGAAGCTGGAGCTGGCACAGCTGTTGCTGTTGTAATGCCGTCCGATCACTCAGCAGCGGACACTTTGTTGCATTGCGAGAGGCTTATGAGACCGTTCCTCACCATCCATCATCCGGCGAGCACAAAGCGATACTACGAACGCGGCCTGTGGCGCACCGATACGTTTTACAGTTTGCTGACCGAGCATGCTGCGCAGCGGCCCGATGCGATTGCATTACAGGATGGCAAGCGCAAGTTGTCATGGTTGCAACTTTTGCGATGGGTCGACGGCGCAGCAGCGAATCTTCGGGAATATGGGCTGGTGGGCGGCGACCGGGTTTCGATCTGGATGTCCAACCGCGCAGAATCGATTGTCATGTTTCTGGCCTGCGCGCGTGAGGGCCTGGCCTGCAACCCTTCGCTCCACAAGACTTACACGTGCGCGGAGGTTGTGGAACTGTTGTCGTCGCTGTCCGCGCGTGCCTTCCTGACAGAACCGGGCTGGGGTGCGGATCGATCGCAGGTTGATCTCGACGCGATGCTGGTCCGTATACCGAGCCTGAAGGTCGTGTATACGCCGGAGGGATTTCCAGCCGCTGCTGCGAATGCGACGCCGCCTTGCTCGGACCCGGACAAGATCGCTTACCTCGCATTTACGTCCGGAACGACCGGATCTCCGAAATGTGTGATGCATTCGGATAATACGCTGCTTGCGAATGCACGCGATCTTGTTCGTGACTGGAACCACGGTCCTGACACCGTGCTGCTTTCGCTGTCGCCGATATCCCATCATATCGCCTGGGTCGGAGTGGCGCAGTGGCTCTTGACCGGCGGTCGCTTCGTTACGGACGATCCACCGGCGGGGATGAACCGGCTCGATTGGATTGCAGAGACCGGTGCGACATATGTTTTGGGCGTGCCCACTCATGCCATGGATATTCTGGCCGAGCAAAAGAGGCTTGGCCGCAGCAACCTCAGCAACGTCTCGGTCTTCTACATGGCGGGAGCCCCCATACCGCCATCGGTGGCGATGGCATTCGTCAAGCAGGGCGTTAAGCCGCAAAATGTCTACGGAATGACCGAGAACTCATCTCATCAGTACACTCATCCGTCCGACGCCACCGAAACCATCGTGGGTTCATGCGGCCGAGGAGGGCAGGCTTATGAGGTTCGTCTATTCGATCCGAATGATTCCGACAGGGAAATCGGTCCCGGCGAGGTTGGCCATATCGGCGGGCGCGGTGCCGCGCTGATGCTCGGCTACTTCAACAACCAGGCTGCCACCGAAAGCAGCTTCAACAGCAACGGATGGTTCTTGTCGGGCGATCTCGGAATCATGGACGACAAGGGGAATCTGCGCATCGAAGGCCGTCTGAAGGATCTGATCATTCGGGGTGGCCATAACATTTATCCCTCGCACATCGAAGACATCGCTGTTCGTCACAAGGATGCCGGTCGGGTTGCAGCGTTTCCCGTGCCTGACGATCGGTTGGGTGAGCGGGTCTGCATCGCGGTCTCTGGCTCCATTGAGGCTCAGGAATTGATTGATCATCTGCGACGTCAGGGACTCTCGAAATACGACATTCCGGAATATTTCCTGCGTGTCGACGAGTTTCCTCTGACCGCAAGCGGGAAAATTCTCAAGCGCGAGCTTGTCCTTCGAGTCAGGCGAGGGGAGCTGAAGCCACTGCCGGTTCGAAACGAGACTGTCGCGAAGACGGCTTGAGAGGAACAAAGTCAGCCATGCGTCCTCTTGAGAATATCAGGGTCATCGATTTCAGCACGCTCCTTCCAGGGCCGCTTGCTGGCTTGATACTGACCGAGGCCGGTGCGCAGGTTATCAAGATCGAGCGTCCCGGTACCGGGGATGAGATGCGCAGCTATGAGCCGAAGGTTGGAGAGGACAGCGTCAACTTCGCGCTTCTCAATGCCGGCAAGGAAAGTATCGCGATCGATCTGAAAGCAAGCGATGCGTTCACACGCCTGCGGCCACTGATCGAACAAGCCGATATTGTGATCGAGCAGTTTCGTCCAGGTGTCATGGATCGGCTGGGATTCGGTTACGCCGATCTCAAACGGATCAACAGCCGGTTAATTTACTGTGCCATCACGGGATGGGGACAGACTGGGCCGAAGGCGCTCGTCGCCGCTCATGATCTGAACTACATGGCCGAGGCGGGCATTCTCGGGTTGAGCGCGGGCAGCGATGGCGCGCCGGTATTGCCGCCTGTGCTGGCCGCCGACATTGCGGGAGGGGCTTATCCCGCGGTGATGAACATTCTTCTGGCTCTCAGGCGCCGCGATCAGACAGGTGAAGGCACATATCTCGACATCGCAATGGGCGAAAACCTTTTGTCCTTCGTCTACTGGGGCATTGGAAATGGAATCAGCGTCGGCATGTGGCCCGGTGGCGGCGATGCGCTCGTGACCGGTGGAAGTCCGCGCTATCAGATTTACGCGACCGCTGACGGTCGGTATTTGGCGGCTGCACCCCTTGAGGAAAAATTCTGGAACAATTTCTGTTCGATCATCGGTCTCACCGGCGACATGCGAAGCCCGAGCGCTGATCCGAAGGCTGCGATTGCAGCCGTTGCTGCGATTATCAAGCGAAAGTCGGCAGCAGCATGGAAAGCAGAATTTGAAGGGCAGGACGTTTGCTGCTCCATCGTCGCGCGGCTGGAGGAAGCCGTCGCCGATCCGCATTTTGCCGCCAGAAAAGTATTCGGCCGGAATCTGAGCGTGGCGGGGAAGGCCGTCCCTGCGCTGCCGCTTCCTGTGGCCGATGCTTTCCGCGCCAAAACAACTAACCCGCCACCGCGTCTCGGCGCGAGCACCGCGAAACTTCTCGCCGAGTAAGGAAGAATTGAATGCGGGCCTATCAAGTCGTCGAGCATGGCGATCCGTCGTCACTCCAATTGAACAAGGTCGCCGATCTGGTACCGGGTAAGGGACAGATCCTCATCGGCGTGCGGGCTGCCGGAATCAATTTTCCGGATGTGCTCGTTGTCTCGGGAAAATATCAGGTGCTTCCCAAACGCCCCTTCACGCCTGGAAAAGATCTCGCTGGTGTGGTGCTGAGTGTCGGTCAGGATGTGAAGCAGTTCACTGCAGGCGACAGGGTTTTGAGCCACGTCGAACATGGTGCCTTTGCCGAGCAGGCGCTGGTGACGCCAGAGCAGACGTTCAAGCTGCCCGACGCGTTGGGGTTCCCGCAGGCCGCCGCGATGGGTCTGGTCTATCAAACAGCGTACCTCGCTCTGGTCGATCGCGGACAGTATCGCAAAGGCGAGACGGTTCTTGTCGGTGGTGCTGCGGGCGGCATCGGTCTCGCCGCGGTCCAGATTGCCAAGGGGCTTGGGGCGCGTGTCCTCGCTGCGGTTCGCACGTCCGAAGAGGCGGCGTTTGTGAAGAACAACGGCGCCGATCATGTGATCGATGTGTCCGGGTCCGATCTCAAGGATAGCTTGCGCGCTCAGGTGCACGCGGCAACAGGCGGTGTCGGCGCGGATGTCGTGCTCGATCCGCTCGGAGGTGAGTTCTTCGGGGCTGCGTTGCGCGCCATGGCGTGGTGCGGCCGACTGGTCGTCATCGGCTTCGCGGCCGGCGAAATTCCAAGCCTCAAGGCGAATTACCTCCTGCTCAAGAATATCAGCGTTTGCGGACTCCAGTGGAGCGACTATCGCGATCGGGCTCCGAAGCGTGTCGAGGAAGTGCAAGCTGACATTTTTCGTCTCTGGCGGGTCGGAGCAGTCAAACCGCAACTGATGAAAGAATATCCGTTCAATGAGCTCCCGGTCGCGCTCGACCTGATCGGGCAAGGCAAGGTGCGCGGCAAGGCGGTTGTCGTGATGGACGTGACGTAAGGCCGTGCGCACGGATGAAAAAGAATCTGCGATGAAGCCCCTTAGCGCCACAGCAACGAAAATAAACCCGATAGACGCCCTGCCGGTAAGGGCGCTGGCACAGGGTTTCAGCCTTCTTGAGGGTGTGCGTGTTGTCGATCTGACGACGTCGGTCGCTGGGCCATCGGCGACCATGCTACTCGCGGACATGGGAGCGGAAGTTCTCAAGATTGAGCGCCCCGAAGGCGGCGACGATGCCCGCGCATGGGGGCCTCCATTCCTTGATGGAGAGTCGCTTTGGTTCCTGAGCGTCAACCGCAACAAGAAAAGCATCGCGCTGGATTATTCGCAGCCGGAAGGGCTGAACGTCCTCCATCGTTTGGTTCGTCTGGCCGATGTCGTGGTCGTCAATCTGCCGCCCCGCGTTGCGCGCAAGCTGAAAGTCGACGCGGATTCTTTGCGATCAGTACGGTCCGATCTGGTCTACGTCTCAATCACGGGATTCGGCCTGAAGGGCGAGCGTGCGGACTGGACTTGCTATGATCTCATAGCCGAGGGCTACTCGGGCATCATGGACATTACCGGCGCTGCCGGTGGTGAGCCGCAAAAGATAGGCGCCCCGGCAGCCGACATGCTTGCCGGACAGGATGCTGCCTTCGCGACAGTGTCGGCGCTTTTCTCGCGACAGCGAACGGGTGAAGGCCATGTGATCGACATTGCGCTTGTCGATTCCACGACGCGGTTTTTGTCGTGCCGGATCTTGCCTTATCTGGGCTCCGGCGATGTTCCGACCCGGTCGGGCGGAAAGGACAGTGTCATTGCGATTTATCAAGCCTTTGAAACCGCCGATGATCCGATCACGCTCGCTCTTGGTAACGACAACCTTTGGCGGCGTTTCTGGGAAGCTGTCGGTCAGCCCGAGGTTGCCGAGGAATCAGGTTTGCGTACCAACGCAGATCGCCGGCAGCAACGACAAGGCATCGTCGCGAGAATCGAAAAAATCCTGCGTGAAAGGCCTCGCGATCATTGGCTGACGTTGTTCCGTTCCGCGAGAATTCCGTCGGGTCCGATCAACAGCATTGATCAGGTCGTCGCGGATGAAGTGCTGCTGGACAGGGGTATGTTTTACCAGATTGCCGGTAGCGGCCGCGCTGTGCCTCAAGTTGGCACCGGCATTCATATCGACGGCATGGCCAATTCGCCTCGTAGTGCGCCACCGCGCCTCGGCGAACACACCGACACCATTCTCCGTAACATGCTCGGAATGGATGAGGCCGAGCGCGCCAGACTCAGAACAGTCAATAACCAGAGGAAAAATCATGACGTTTGAAACCATCATCTACCAAGAGGACGGCCCGATCGGAACAATCACGCTGAACCGGCCGGACGACGGCAATAAGTTCAATGCCACGATGTGTCATGAGATCCGGGATTGCATCAACAACATCCGCCGCGAAACGCGCACCAGGGTCATCGTGCTCACCGGGGCGGGAGACAAGTTTTTCTGCATAGGGGGACGCAAGGATGGAATGGAAGATTCCATTCTCTACGCCGGCGTTCTTCCGACACTCGAAATGTATGAAGCGATCGACCGACTTCAGAAGCCGGTGATCGCCAGCGTTAATGGCTTCGCGGTCGGCGGCGGAAACGTGCTGCAGGTGGTCTGCGACCTGACCATCGCCAAGGAAGGCGCGATTTTCCGTCAGGTTGGCCCGATGATGGGATCGTTTGATGCAGGTTACGGCACCTGGTATCTCGAAGACCTCGTTGGCAAGAAGAAAGCCAAGGAGATGTGGTACTGCAACCCCAAAATCTCCGCCCGCGAAGCGCTCGAGATCGGTCTGATCAACAAGGTCGTGCCGGACGACAAGCTGAAGGAAGAGACACGGAAGCTTGCACTCGATGTCGCTGATCGCGGTCCGTTTGCTCTGGCCTCGATCAAGGCGGCATTCAACGCACGGCATGGCGGCGTGTCCGGCCTCGCGCGTGTGTCCCACGATTTGCTGCTCCGTCCTTATCTCGACACCGATGAAAGCCACGAACTGTCGGCTTCGTTCGGTGAACGTCGCAAGCCCGACGCCAGCAAGTTTGGGAAGTAATGGTGGCCGCTCAGGCCTCAAGAAAGCAAATCCATGTCTGTCGAATTGACCAAACTCGATGACTGCGCATTGCTCCGGCTCAACCGGCCGGAGGCGCTGAACGCCCTGTCGTTTTCAATTCTGAACGAGATCGCGGCCGCGCTGGATGACGTCGCCAGTTGGAAGGTCCGCGCGCTCATCGTGACTGGCGCCGGGGAAAAAGCCTTCTGCGCCGGCGCGGATATCAAGGAGTTGCGCGGCAGGTCGATGACCGCTCGCAAGCGCGGAGCGGAACTCGGGCAGGCGACATTTGCGAAACTTGAGCGGCTTCCGTTTCCCTCCGTTGCGGCCATCAATGGCTTTGCATTCGGAGGCGGGCTGGAATTTGCGCTTGCGTGCACGTTCCGGCTGGCGACGCGCAACGCCAAGCTGGGACTTCCGGAAATCAAGCTTGGTCTCATCCCCGGCTACGGTGGCACGCAGCGTCTGCCACGGATCATTGGTGAGGCAAGGGCTCTTGAGATGATCATGCTGGGACGCACGGTGGCGGCCGAGGAAGCCGAACGCATCGGGCTTGTCCATCGGCTGGTTGAGGGCAGCGCCGTCGAGGGAGCTGTCAACTTCGCGAAAGAGTTCGCATCGTTCAGCTTGCTTGCGCTGGGTCTGGCGCGCGAAGCCGTCACACGGGCGCTCGATGTTCCAATTCATGAGGGGCTGAAAATCGAGACGGATCTGTCGACACTCGCGTTCAGCACTGCGGATGCCGAGGAAGGCATGGCCGCATTTACGGAAAAACGGAAGGCGATGTTTAGAGATGAGTAATGGACAAATCATTGTCACCGGAGCGAGTCGGGGTATCGGCGAAGCGATCGCGATCGAACTGGATCGCCGGGGGTTTCAGGTTGCAGGCCTGTCGAGGAGCGGGTCGTGTTCGGTCGGGATCGGCATCGTTTGCGACATGACCGACGAGATCTCGATCGCCAAAGCCATCGCCAAGGTCGCTGCAAACGGTTCGATCGTCGGATTGGTCAACAACGCCGGCGCGCATGAAGCAAAGCCCAGCGCTGAATTGTCACTGTCCGAATTCGAGGCGGCCATGAGGCTGAATGCTTCGGCCGTCCTGGTTGGATGTCGGGAAGCGTATCCTCACCTCAAGGAAACCGGTGACAGCCTGATCGTCAACATCGGATCGTTTTTCGACAAGCTCGCAGTCGCTGAAAATCTGGCCTACTGCGCCTCCAAAGCCGCCGTCGGTGCCATCACCCGCTGCCTTGCGTCCGAGTGGGCAAAGGACGGCATCAAGGTGCTCGACATTGCTCCGGGCTACATCGAAACCGAACTGAATCGTGATTTTCTTGCCAACGAGAAAGTGCGGAGCTGGCTGAAGCGGCGTGTTCCGATGGGGCGACCGGGCACAGCCAATGAAGTCGCGCGACTGGTCGGTGCCTTGTATTCCGAAAAGATAGGTTTCCTGACCGGCGAGACGATCTACATGGACGGCGGTCAAGGAGCCAACCTCTGATGAAGGTCTTCGAGCAACTCGAGCGCAGCCGGAGATGGGAGCCTGATGAGCGTCTCCTGCTCGATCAGGTCGACCGGCTGGTCGCGGATATCATCGCGCCGAATGCCGCGCGCATCGACGCAACCGGAGAGTTTCCCTGGGCGAATGTCGAGGCCATCAACAGGCTCGGCCTAAACACGATTTTCATTCCCGAAGCCTATGGCGGCGCGCCGATGTCGTTCCGGCTCTATCTCGCCGTCGTCAGGCGGATTTCGGAAGCGTGCGCGTCGACGGGCATCATCTACGCCACGAACTTTCACGCCATGAAACCTTTGATCGAGTTTGGTTCGGAAGAGCAAAAGGCCAGGCTGCTGCCTTGCATCGCGGAGGGAGGCCTCGCTTCGCTGGCGATCACGGAGGAAGCAGCAGGCTCCGACGCCACCGGCATGAAAACCAGCTTCCGCCCGGACGGCGACAGCATCGTCGTTGATGGGTCGAAGTTGTTCATCACGAGCGGTGACGTTTCCGATCGGATTCTGCTGTTCGGCAAGTACTCCGAAATCGAAGATGCCAAGAAATCGATCTCGGTGCTGGTTCTTGAGAAGGGCACGCCCGGCTTCGAAGTTGTCCGGCTTGAAGACAAGATGGGCCACCGGGGATCATCGACGGCCTCGCTGAGATTCAATGGCTGCCGCGTTTCGCGCGCAAACCTGATCGGAAATCCAGGTGACGGTCTCAGTATTTTGCTCGGTTCGCTGAACAGGTCGCGTCCAAGTGTGGCCGCGCACGCCTTG
>Ga0233439_10001700_pt1 | contig 27145 bp, 26 predicted proteins | sample SI_123_September_6_FD_182713 | JGI IMG/M metagenome (GOLD analysis project Ga0233439, IMG submission 182713) | Seawater microbial communities from Saanich Inlet, British Columbia, Canada - SI_123_September2016_100_MG | ecosystem: Environmental > Aquatic > Marine > Inlet | place: Canada: British... | reverse complement strand
GATCGCCGCGTTTCGGCAGCATCCGCCTATCTCGATGCCAAGATACGCAGGCGCAACAATCTCGCGATATGGACGGACAGTTTTGCCGATCGGCTTGTCATGCGCGGGCCTCGTGCGTCGCGAGTGGAGATCGTTCGCTCCGGTCAACGTATTACAGTGGACGCCGGACGTGTGATTGTCACCGCGGGCGCAATACAATCGCCGGCGATTTTGCTGCGCGCCGGAGTTGGCGCTCCAGCCGCGCTACAAAATCTTGGCATCGATGTGCAGGTCGCTCTTCCAGGAGTTGGAGAGAATCTGCGCGACCACCCCGCGCTGACGTTCTGTCAGTTCTTGCCACGTCACCTTCGTCTGCCAATGTCGGTGCGTCGCGCCAGTTTCGTTGCGCTGCGCTATTCGTCGCAGCTCGAAGGATGCAATGCGTCCGATATGTATCTTACTGCGTCCGCGCGTGCAGGATGGCATGCTCTGGGAGAGCGCCTTGGTCTTTACTTTCTCTGGTGCAACCAGCCTCACTCGGCGGGCCGCGTCGCACTGACATCGCCGAATTCGAGAACGTACCCGACCGTCGACCTCAATCTGCTTTCGGATCGGCGCGATCTTGAGCGAATGATGGCCGCCGTGCGGCTGCTCGCTCGCCTTGTCGTTGTGTCCGGTCTTAACGCGGCGGCGGACGACTTCTTTCCGGCTTCTTTTTCGCCTCACATCAAGCGCCTGAGCAGCTTCAATCTGACAAACAGGCTGCTGGCATCTGTTATGGGGGCAATGCTCGACGTTCCGGCCGCACTTCGCCATGTAATGGTGAAAACTGTTTTGCTGAACGGTATTACTTTCAGCGATGTGCTCGCCGACGACAAGGCCCTTGAGGATTTCGCTCTGCGCAGCGTTTTCGGTGTCTGGCACCCGAGCGGAACGTGCCGGATGGGTGACCCGTCTGATCCGTTAGCGGTCGTTGATCCGAACGGAAAGGTGATTGGAACGGAGAACGTTTACGTCGCCGACGCCTCTGTCATGCCGCGTCTGCCAACGGCGAACACGAACATTCCGACAATCATGATCGCTGAGAAAATATCGGATGCGCTGCTGGCAACATAGCAGCTTCTCACGCAGGCTCTTTTAGGAGAGCAAGCCTCTGCGTTTCGCAGCGCAGCATGTTTAATGAGACGGATTGGTAATTTCTAAGAACGCTCGGTATCGCCGCAGCGCGCAACATCTTCGAGAACGTTTGCGAACGTGTCATCAAGAACACGGTCAGCAGAGGACGAGGGGATGGGCGTTTCGCTCCGGCTTGGACGGGCGTTCGTCGCGACATGCGGCACTCGCATACCTTCCTGTTCTTCTAGACTTTTTACTGTGGTCTCAAGCGTCGTCGTCGGCGCGGGCCACTGTGTTTAAATGGAAACAAGAGCTCGCGTCAGCGGAGCGTTTGAGGGAGGCACTGTCATGACAAAGACCGCTGTCGTACTGGCGAGTTTGCTCGCTACCACAGCCATTACCGTTCCGGCTTTGGCCAACGATCCGATCAAGATCGGTGTGGTTACGCCGCTGTCGGGCACGTACACGCCGATCGGGCAGCAGGTGCGTTGGGGCCTCGAGCTTGCAACAAAGGAAGTCAACGCGGCCGGCGGTGTCATGGGCCGTCAGATTCAGCTCATCTTCGAAGACGAAGAAGCCAATCCGTCCGTGGCGGTGCAGAAGGCGGAGAAGCTGTTCGAAGTTCAAAAGGTGGACTTCCTGACCGGCACCGTCAATTCTGGCTCCACGCTCGCGGTCGGGCAGATCGCTGAACGCGCCGGAAAGCTAATCGCGACCACGGTTTCGTTCGCGGATTCGATCACCACCGACAAGTGTTCGCCCAACGTCTTCCGCGTCAACGCGCGGGCAGGGCAGCAGTCCACGGCGCTTGCCGCGTGGGTCTCAAAGCAGAAGCCGAAGGCGAAGGTTTTCTTCCTCGGCCCCGACTATGAAATGGGCCGCTCCACGGTCGCGACCTTCAAGAAGACGATCGAGGGACTTGGTGCAACCGCGGCGGGCGAAGTCTTCGCACCGCTCGACAGCAAGGATTATACGCAGTACTTCGGCCAGCTTCGCCAGGCCAAGCCGGAGGTGCTCTACACGTCGGTGGCGGGCAACGATACGGTCCGCCTGTTGACCCAGATGCAGGACTTTGGCCTGCTCGGTAATCTTCTTGTGGTCGGTGCATCGGGCACGGTGACGTCACAGAACATTGCGGCCATAGGTACGGCTGCCAACGGCTTCGGAACTGGCGTCGGTTACTCGACTCAGATCGATTCACCGGAGAACAAGAAGTTCGTTGATGCCTTCAAGGCGGCAAACAAGGCGGATCCGGATCTCTACGGCGCCGACAGTTACGGCCTGATCTACTTCTACAAGGCTGCGGTCGAGAAGGCGAAATCAACCGAGACGGACAAGGTTCGCGCGGCGATGAAGGATTTGTCGTGGGACACACCGCAAGGCAAGAAGACCATGCGCGGAGGTGACCATCAGGCCATTCAGCCGATGTATGTGGTCCGTGTTGAGGGCGGCCAGTTCAAGATCGTCGGAGACGTCGGCGGAAACGAAGCGATCGGCCCCGACGAGTGTAAGCGCTTCTGACCCTGAGATATGAGTTGCCGCCGCTCTCGGTTCTTTGCGAGCGGCGGCCACCACATCATAGACCCATAGCAGTGATAGCGGATGTCCGGATTTCTTGAATATTTCCAGTTCGTGCTGGCTCCGCAAATGATAACGGGGCTGGCCTTGGGCGTCGCGGTGGTGCTCGTCGCGCTCGGCCTCACCATCATCTTCGGGCTGCTGGATGTCATCAACATGGCACATGGCGAGTTCTATGCCGTAGGTGCCTATCTTGCGCTGGCGCTCGGCGCGTCCGGCATCAGTTTCTGGCTGCTCCTGCTGATTGTGCCACTGCTTATGCTGCCGCTCGGCTATATCGTAGAGCGTGGACTTATACAGCGCGTTTTCAACCTACCGGATAGGCATGTAACCACGTTGCTTCTGACATTCGGACTTGGACTCGTCATTGAAGAAGTCCTCAAGATCGTGTTCGGCTCCAACACCCAGCGCCCGCCGACCCCGATCGCCGGTGCGATCGAAATCATGGGCGTGTTGCTGCCGTCGTACCGTCTGTTTTTGATCCTGATCGGCTTTGCGATTGTTGCAGCGGTCGCAATCGTCATCAACAAGACCTCGCTTGGAGCCATGGTGCGGGCCGCCGCGTTTGATCGCAACATGGCGGCATCCCTCGGCGTGCCAGTTAAAAGAGTATTCGCTGTTACATTTGCGTTAGGTGTGGCGCTGGCAGGCCTCGCCGGTGTGCTGCTCGCGCCGATCTATTCGGTGTTTCCGACCATGGGGCGCGACTTCATCTTTCTGGCATTCACCGTGGTGATTGTCGGCGGCATGGGGTCAATCGCTGGCGCCGTTGTTGCGGGGCTTTTTCTTACACAGGTGCAGGCGATCTCAAGCCTGATCGTGTCTCCGGTCTGGAGCGATCCGATTCTGTTCAGCATCATGGTCCTGATGCTGGTGATCCGGCCGCAGGGCCTGTTCGGGCGGCTTGGTCATGGCTGACGCAAGAATGGGCAAGCCCCAGATCATAGACCGGCTTGGTCTCGCCATGCGTGCAAGTCACGTCCTCGTGGCGATCTTCGTTGCCGCGGCGTTGATATTGGCCGCGGTGGGTGCATCGACGGGCGACACGTTTTACCTTCGGCTTGGGACTGAAGCGTTGATCTTCGCAGGCCTCGCGCTTTCCGTAGATATCTTGCTTGGTTACACCGGGTTGTTGTCCCTTGGTCAGGCGCTGTATTTCGGGATGGGAGCATATATCTCAGCGCTTGTTCTGAAAGAGGTTCCTTCGTTCTGGGGCGCGATGGCCGCTGTGCTTGTTGCTTCGCTTGTGGTCGGTACCGCAGCGGGATTGATCGCCAATCGCGTGCGAGGCGTCTACTTCGCGCTCGTCACATTCGGGCTGGCTCAGGTCGCGGCTCGTGCCGTCTACAACACACGCGCGATCGGTGCCTCCGATGGCCTTATCGGAATTCCAATCGTGCCTATCAATCTGGGCGTCGGAACCATTATGTCGAGCGCGCCCGCGAGCTTCTTTCTTTTCACGCTCGCTTTCATTGTGATCTTGTATCTGGTTAGCGCCTACCTGCTGGATACGCCGTTCGGCCGCATCCTTGTGGCGCTTCGCGCCAATGAACGCCGGGTTCCGTTCCTCGGTTATTCCACCCGCAACGCGCGGTTGGCGGCTTATGTGCTGGCGGCCGTTGTCGCGGCCATGTCCGGCGCGCTGTATCCGATGCTGCGGGGTTTCGTGTCGCCGGAACTGATGTTCTTCTCGACGTCAGGCAACGCGGTTATCACGGTGGTGACCGGCGGCGTCGGCACTCTTGCTGGCGCACTCTATGGCGGGGTCATCTTGACCGTTCTGAAATCCGTTATCGGGTCGATGACCGAGCACCACCTCATTGTTATTGGCCTGCTGTTCATGGCTGTCGTCATCTTCCTTCCCAAGGGCCTGATGGGTGTCATAAGGCCGCGGATCGAACGCATCCTGAGCGGAGAGTCGCGGTGACGGCTATTCTCGAAGTTGACGGCCTTGGCGTTGCGTTCGGCGGCATCCGTGCGGTTGATGGCGTCTCGTTCGCTGCCGAGCCGAACGCGATTACCACGGTGATCGGTCCGAATGGAGCCGGAAAGTCGACCTTGTTCAATCTGATCAGCGGTCTGATCCGCCCCAATGCAGGCCGCGTCGTCCTGCGCGGCGTCGATCGCACTGGCGCACCGCCGCATCTGATGCAGCGCGCGGGTCTTGGCCGCTCGTTTCAGATTACCAATCTGTTCTTTGAATTGACTGTGTTCGAGAACTTGAGACTGGCGGCCCAGCGGCTGGAGTCGGCAAGCCGGCTTTGGAAGCCGGTGTGGAGCAGCAAGCTGGCGCTGGAACGTGTAGACGCATTGATCGAACGTTTTTCTCTCGGCCCGAAGATCGGCGAACTTGCGGGCGCGCTCTCCCATGGCGAGCAACGGCGGCTTGAAATCGCGGTGGCGCTGGCTGCGGAGCCCTCCATACTGCTGCTCGATGAGCCGACGCAAGGAATGAGCCACTCAGACACGGCGGATACGGCCGGCCTGATCCGGAATCTCGCGCACGATGTGACCATTCTGCTGATCGAGCACGACATCGGTGTTGTGATGGATATCTCCGACCATATCGTCGTAATGCATCAGGGCAAAAAGCTCGCCGAGGGCGCACCGGCTGTCGTGCGAGCCGATCCGGCCGTTAAGGCTGCTTACTTTGGGCACGCATAATGTTCAGGATCGAGAACCTCCAGGTCCATTACGGACTTTCTCACGTGATCCAAGGCATCACGATGCAAGCCGCACCCGGCGAGGTGATCGGCATTTTCGGCCGCAATGGCGTCGGCAAGACCACGCTGATGAAGACGATCGCCGGCTGGGTCGCGCCGAGCGGCGGCTCGATTGAGTTGGACGGGACGCGGCTCGATGGTCTGGAGCCGGATGAAATGTGCCGTCACGGCATCGGCTTTGTACCAGAAGACAGGCGGATATTTCCCGGGCTCAGCGTCGAGGAAAATTTGAAACTTGGTCTGATGCAGCGCGCGGGCCGATCGCGTTCCGAGGAGAAGGCGGAGATCGATCGCATCTACCAGCGCATGCCGCGTCTCGCCGAAAGGCGGCGGCAAGTCGGGACCACGTTGTCCGGCGGCGAGCAACAGATGCTTGCGATGGCTCGCGTCATGGTGGGCCGACCCAAGCTCGCGCTAATCGACGAGCCGAGTGAGGGCCTCGCGCCGATGATCGTTGCGGATATCTTCGCCATTATCGAGGAAATGAGAGCTGCAGGTTCCATCATTCTGCTTGTCGAGCAGAATGTGAACGGTGCACTCAGCGTGTCCGACCGCTTCTATGCCATCGAGCGCGGCTCGGTCGTTCTGGCTGGCAATGCACAGGATGAAACCGACAAGGCGCGGCTGATGGATGTCATCGCTGTCTAGCGCGCCGAATCCGAAGTTCTTGCAGACCGTCACGCCGGGCGGCGCCATCCGCAGGATAGACACGCACTGGTCCAGCAAATGCCTAGCGGTTCACAAGACGAGACGCCGAGGTCGCGGCGGTCTGAAGGTCTTCCGCGATGATGTCCATAACCGCGGTCATGGCTGCGGACACAACCCTTCGTGGATGCGTAACCCACGCGATTGTTCTGACGATCCCAGGCTTGCGCAGGCGATGGGCTTCGATCCTCCCTGCCGAGAGGTCGGGATAAAGCGCGATGCCAGGCAACACCGTGATGAGATCCGTGGTGGCGATGATTTCACAAATGGCCGAAAGGGTATCGATTTCCAGCCGCGGGTTCAGCGTGAAATCGACCTCGGCAGCGGTAGCGTCGAGGATGCGCCTCAATCCGTGACGGCGCGAGGGAATAACGATGCCGAGTTCCTTCAGTCGTCGATAGGGCACCACGGTGGGCAACTCAATCCTGTTACTCGGACCGTACGCCAGCATCATCTCTTCGTCGAGGATATGTCGTGCGGCTATCGACGATTTTCCTGGCGGCAGGTTCACCACAGCGATATCGAGCTGACCGGTAGCGACCCAGTCCAGCAGGACCTCTGTATAGCCCTCGCAAACAAGGAGCTGAATTTCCGGATACTGCACGGCGATTTTGGCCGACGACGCCGCGAGCGTGCTTTGCGCTGCGGACGTGATCATACCGATACCGACACGGCCGGAAATCTTGCCGTCCAGCCGCGCCATCTCGTCTCGCGCGTGATCAACGTTCTGCATGATGGAGCCTGCGAGGCCAGCCAGCGTTTCTCCGGCAGGCGTCAGCGAAACGCCGTGCGCGGAACGGTAGAAAAGCTGCTTGCGGAGAGACTTCTCCAGCTTGGCGATCTGCATGCTCAAGGCAGGCTGCACGATGTTGAGTTGACGTGCAGCACGCGTCACGTTGCCCTCCCGGGCAAGGCACAGAAAATACTGGAGTTGCTTGAAATCCATCCGTGCGCCTCCGCGAAGTGAGCCTTCCATATCATAACTATAAATGATTGAGAAAATAAAAATCTATTATTTGTATTGATTGATAGCCCTGCGTAGCCTCATCGGTAAACGTGCCCGCCTTGTCCGAGGCGTCGTGTTCAAACTGAAAAAGAAGCTCAAGGGCGGAATGAATGATCGAGTTTTCGCAGCGGCGTCTCGTCGTGGGCATTTCGGGTGCATCGGGTGTGGTCTATGGCGTTCGGCTGCTGCAACTACTGCGCAATGCGGGCGTCGAGACCCATCTGGTCATGTCGAAGACCGCCGAGATTACGTTTGCTTACGAGACTTCGCTGAAGATCTCGGACGTCAAGGCGATGGCTCACACCACTCACTCTATCGAAGATATGGCGGCCTCGATCTCCAGCGGTTCATTCCGCACCGCCGGCATGATCATAGCGCCGTGTTCCATGCGTTCGATGTCCGAGATCGCGTCGGGTGTCACCACGACGCTGTTAACGCGTGCTGCGGACGTCACTCTGAAAGAGCGTCGCCGTCTGGTTCTGATGGTGCGGGAAACGCCGCTTCACACCGGGCATTTGCGCACCATGACCGCGCTGTCGGAAATGGGGGCGATCATCGCGCCGCCGGTGCCTGCGTTCTACGCCAAGCCCGAAAGTCTCGATGCGATGGTGGACCATACGGTCGGCCGCGTGCTCGACATGTTCGACATCGATGTCGGCGTGGTTGAGCGGTGGGGCGAAAGCCTCGGCCTGAAGCGCCGTCCGGCGCTGCGTGGCGACCGTTCCTGAACCCTGACACCACGATAATGCTGAGGATTAGATGATGGAAGCCAGGAATACCCAAGCAATGCCCGGCCACAACGCGTCTCCTGATTTGCGAAGCTGGTTGCGGCAACTCGCTGCAACCGATCGTCTGGCCGTGACGCGTGGCGGATTGTCGCTGATTGACGAAATCGCGGCCGTCTCCAAGAGACTGGAGAATGAGAGCGCCGTTCTGTTTCCGTCGCCGAGCCAGCACGACATTCCGGTAGTGGCGAATATCTTTGCGAACCGCGGCTGGGTCGCAGACTCGCTTGGTATAGCTGCAGGCGATCTGTTGGAGCGGTTCCAGAATGCCGTCCGCGTGCCAATTCCGTGGGTGGAGGTGAATGACGCCGCCGCGCAGGAGGTGGTTCATCGCGACGTGGATTTGCTGAAGCAGTTGCCCATACCAAAGCACAACGAGCATGACAGCGGGCCTTACATCACGGCTGCACTGCTAATCGCCCGTAATCCCAAGACCGGAATCCAGAACGTATCGATCCACCGCTGTCAGGTCAGCGGTCCCGACCGGATTGGCGTTCTTTTGCTGCCGCGTCACACGCTGCATTACTACAAGATGGCAGAGCAGGCCGGAGAGGGGCTGGAGATCGCGCTCGTGATCGGCGTTCATCCCGCTTGCCTTCTCGCATCACAGGCCATCGCTGCGGTTGAAGAAGACGAGATGGAGATTGCGGGTGCGCTGCTCGGCCATCCCGTCGAGATGGTGAAATGCCGCACCAATCAAGTCCGGGTGCCGGCTCACGCCGAGATTGTGATCGAGGGGCGTATTCTTCCAAAGGTGCGCGAGGCTGAAGGGCCATTCGGTGAGTTCCCGCAATATTATGGTCCTCGCGCCAATCGCGAGGTTATCCAGGTTGATGCGATTACGCATCGCAAGGACGCGATCTTCCACACAATCGTTGGGGGAGGTGCAGAGCATCTGGTGCTTGGCGAGATTCCGCGAGAAGCAACGCTGCTTGAGCACCTGCAGCGCAGCTTCTCCAGCATTCGTGACGTACGGCTTACATGGGGCGGCACGTGCCGATACCACCTCGTCGTAAAAATCGATAAAACCAGTAATGGCGAGCCAAAGAACATCATCATGGGAGCTTTTGGCGGCCATTACGATGTGAAGCAGGTCATTGTCGTCGATATGGACGTTGATATCGACAAGCCGCACGAAATCGAATGGGCCGTTGCGACGCGCTTCCAAGCGGACAGGGATCTTCTGGTTGTTTCGGGGGCGCAAGGTTCGAAGCTCGACCCCAGCAGCAATGGCGGTATCAGCGCCAAGATGGGCCTCGATGCAACAAAGCCGATAGAATCGGAGCCGATGACTTTCAAACGCATTCACGTCAAAGGCCAGGAAGACGTCGATCTGCCCCGCGTGTTGCTTGACGATCCGAAAGCCGCGTTTGCGCGCATCGTCGGCGGGTAATTCCAGCCGTTTCACGCAACCGGCCAGCGAAACACCCACGTAAGGCGGGGAAGGGGGAGGACGGAAACATGAACAGGCGAACGGTGGTTCTGGCGATGGCGGCAACGTGCGGGTTGCTGCTCGGGAGCTTTAACGGCGCGCATGCGCAAAAGACCGAGACGGTCAAGGTTGGCGTCAACAAGGTCATCAGCGACGTTGTTTTCTACATCGCGCAGGAACGCGGTTTCTTCGCCGAGCAAAAGCTCGCCGTCGAACTCATTCCGTTTGATTCCGGGCCGCGGATGATTGCGCCGTTGGCCGCAGGCCAGATCGATATCGGCGCGGGCGCCTCCTCAGCGGGCTTGTTCAATGCGGTGGCGCGCGGCCTGGGCGTGAAGATAGTCGCGGACAAGGGCTCCACGGCAATGACGTATGACTATATGCCGCTGATCATACGCAAGGATCTCGTCGATTCCGGGAAGGTCAAAACATTTGCCGACCTCAAGGGATTGAAGCTTGCTGCCGCAGGGCCGGGGTCGGCCACCAATGCCAAGCTCAATGTGGCGCTTACACAGGGGGGCTTGACTTACAAGGACAGCGATAACGTCAATATGAGCTATCCGCAGCAGGTGCTGGCCCTGACTTCGAAGGCGATCGACGGAGCTATCACCACGGAGCCTTCGACGAGCCAGGCCATCGCAAGCGGTGTTGCCGTGCGGCTTTCCAAGGATGTGCTGTATCCGGGGCAGCAGGTCGCGGTATTGCTCTACGGCAATGATATGCTGACAAAGCGTCGCGATGTTGGTCAGCGTTTCATGACTGCCTATGTCAAAGCTGCCCGCGTTTATAACGACGCGACGCATAAAGGGCTTTTCAGTGGTACAGGATCGAAGGAAGTTGTCGACCTGATCATGAAGACGACGGGGCTGACCAACCGTGAGATGTTTGACACCATGGTGCCCAACGGCATCTCGCCCGACGCGGCGGTCAATATTAAAAGCCTCAGCGACGACCTGAAGTTCTTTGTCGATCAGGGGCAGATCGAGAAGCCCGTGGCAGTCGGCGATGTGATCGACATGTCATTCGCGGAGACTGCCGTCAAGCAGCTCGGTCCTTACAAGCCCAGGTGAAAGCGAAAGACAAAATGCCCGTGGTTCAGATTACCCACGACCGGCTTGTGTCTCGACCAGAGACCCAGATCTCCTTGTCCGGTGTGCGAAAGTACTTTGGCACGTCGGGATTCGTCGCGCTCGATGACATCACCATCGATATCCCGCGAGGACAGTTCTTTGTCATCGTCGGACCGAGCGGTTGCGGCAAGACAACGCTGCTGCGGATTTTGGCGGGACTCGATCAGGAAAGCGAAGGCAAAGTCGAGGTTCATCAATCTGATCCGTCCCGCCCCTCGAATTCGATGATCTTCCAGGGGGACTCGCTGTTTCCGTGGATGACCGTCTATGACAATGCCGCCTACGGTCTGCGGATGCGCAAGGCTGCGGAAGACAAGGTCGCAGATACCGTGCGTCTCTGGCTCGAGCGGATCGGTCTGTGGCGTTTCCGTGATCGCTATCCCAGTCAGCTTTCCGGCGGCATGCGCCAGCGCGTCTCCATCGTTCGCGCATTCGCCAACGATCCTGAGATACTGTTGATGGATGAGCCGTTCTCTGCTCTCGACGAACAAAATAAGCTGTTGCTGCACGAGGAACTGTTGCGAATTTGGGACGCGACCAAGAAGACTGTCGTCTTCATCACGCACAGCGTTGATGAGGCGGTGACGCTCGGGGATCGCATCATGGTCATGACCGCTAGCCCCGGACGCACGAAGACGGTGATCGATGTACCGTTTGGCCGGCCGCGCAATGTTCTCGAACTGCGGCAAAAGCCCGAATATGGCGAACTCGTTTTCGATATCTGGGAGCAGCTTCGCGAGGAGGTCAATCGCGCGCGCCAACTGGAAGGCAATTCGTGATGAACGCTGGATCGAAAGGATTTGAGCGCATCATGGGGATAGCGACGCCGCTTCTGTTGCTGCTGGCATGGGAGATCGCAGGGCGTTTCGGCTTGATCGATGTAAGATTTTTTCCGCCGCCAAGCAGCATCATGCATCAGGTCGGAGTGCTTCTGGCGTCCGGGGAACTGGTGACAAATACGCTCGCAAGTTTGCGGCGGCTTGCACTCGGGATGCTGCTCGGCGGCGTGCCGGCTCTGCTTCTCGGTCTTGCCATGGGTATTTCGCGCCCGCTGCGTGCGGCCATCGATCCCTTGATCTCCGCAACCTATCCGATCCCGAAAAGTGCGATTCTTCCGCTGGTCCTGTTAATCTTCGGTCTCGGTGAAACTTCGAAGGTCGTGATGGTCGCGCTCGGCGCGTTTTATCCGATCGTCATCAACACCGTCGTGGGCGTGGTCAATCTGGATCGCATCTATCTTGATGTAGGCCACAATTTCCGCGCCAGCCGCTGGCAGGTGTTCCGGACGATTGCCTTGCCGGGTGCGCTCCCTTCGATTATGGCAGGCGTCAAGCTCGCCGCGGGAATGGGGCTGATCCTTATCGCAATTTCCGAAATGGTCGCGGCCAATGATGGTATAGGGTTCATGATATGGAACGCCTGGCAAGTCCTGACGGTTGACACGATGTATGTGGGATTGCTTGTTATCGCGATCCTTGGTTTTGTATTCTCTTTCGTGCTCGACGAGATTGAGCGCTGGCTGATCCCTTGGAAGTCCAGCGTCTGAGCAGGGAGGCTTGAATGTCGACGGCATTACGCATTGCGCATGGGGCGTTTGGCAGGGTTGCTTTGCTGGACATGGATTGTTCGCTGGTGCGGCATGCGCACCCGCACTGTCACGTTCTGCTGAAAGTCGAAGGAGCCGATACCCAGTTCGCGGTTGGCGATCTTGTGTGCCCTTTGACGGATACCAGCGCCGTCCTGGTCGATGGCTGGCAGCCGCACGCCTATGTCCACGATCCGCGCCGCCCCCGCACCTTGATCCTGGCGCTCTATGTGGAACCGAAGTGGCTGATGGAGTTCCAGCCGGGCTGGGCCGCGAGCGGCTCTCGGGGGTTCTTCGGAAACCCGAGCGGCGAGGTGTCTCCGCGTATCCGTGAGCTCACGATGTCGCTTGCGGCCGACATGATGACGCGGCCCGACTGCGTGTCCGACCACGAAGCGTTGCTATCCGATCTCATGATTACCGTGATCGAACGCTTCACGCCCTGGCGCAGTTTTCCGGCTTCGATCAGGGATATGGGCACGCAGGGGGGCGACTGGCGTATTCGCAAGGTCGCGCAGGCGATGCGCTCCGATGGCGGACGAACCACCAATATCGACAGGTTCGCCAAGGAAGCGGGCCTGTCCCGGGCGCATTTCTTCCGGCTTTTTGAGTCATCGATTGGCTTGCCTCCGAGGGTCTATCTCAATGTCGTACGGATGGAGCAGGCATATGATGCCGTGCTTCATCGGGACGCGGCGGTGGGAGAGATCGGCGAGCAGCTTGGTTTCGCCGAGCCCGCGCACTTTACCCGCTTTTTCCGCAACCATGCCGGTGTGGGGCCGCGCGAGTTCCGCGCCGTCTCGCGGCTTGCGAGTTGATGCTGCAACGCACAGCCAGCAAATGAGACGGTTTGGTAAGTCGTGAGAAGAGCCGGTATGGCCTGCTCTCTGTTCTCGCTGAAAAACACTTGTACGCGCGGTTAAACAAGCGCGATCGGGAGCATTTTTCTGGATGACGCAACCCGCCGCAGCGGAAGTCGAACTCAATCGTCCATGGGTCGGTCGGTCGATTGAACGTGTCGAGGATTTCGCGCTTCTCATGGGGCGCGGTCGGTTTATCGACGATCTCGGCACGCGTCCCGGAACACTGCACGCAGCCATTCTGCGCTCACCTCACGCACACGCGGATATCGTCGCGATTGATACATCAGCTGCGCTCAAGTCCAGGGGCGTCGCTGCGGTGCTGGTCGGCGAAGACGTCAAGAAGCTGACATCGAGCCTTGTTGTAGGCGTGAAAGCGCCGGTCGAATGCTGGCCGATTGCCGTGGGGCGTGTCCGCTACGTCGGAGAGCCCGTTGCGGTGGTTGTGGCGTCCGATCGTTATCTGGCCGAGGATGCGATCGATCTCATTGAGGTCCAGTACAGCGCCCGGCCGGCTGTGATTGATCCGCTTGTCGCCTTGCGTGCAGAGGCGCCAGTGCTGCATGACGGTTTCTCGGGCAATGTGGCCAGCGACAGGCGTTTTCGCTATGGCGATCCCGAACAGGCCTTCGCTGAAGCAGCGCATCGTATTTCCATCGACATCAAGTATCCCCGCAATTCCTGTACGCCGATTGAAACCTATGGATTGATCGCGGACTACGACCCTGCAGAGAATGCGTTTGATGTCCTCGCCAATTTCCAGGGGCCCTTCAGCATCCATGCAGTGATTTCCCGGGCGCTCAAAGTGCCGGGTAACCGCCTGCGCCTGCGGACGCCGCCGGATTCCGGCGGCAGCTTCGGTGTTAAGCAAGGCATCTTTCCTTACATCGTCCTTATTGCGGCGGCTTCGCGGATGGTGGGCCGGCCAGTCAAGTGGATCGAAGACCGGCTCGAGCATCTGACTGCGTCGGTATCGGCCACCAATCGAGCAACGACACTGGCGGCTGCCGTCACGGCTGAAGGTAAAATTCTGGCGCTGGATTGGGATCAGGTCGAAGATTGCGGCGCTCATTTGCGCGCGCCGGAGCCGGCAACGCTCTACCGCATGCACGGGAATCTCACCGGTGCGTACGACATTCGCCATGTGGCCGTAAGAAACCGCGTCGTTGTCACCAACAAGATGCCGACTGGACTGAATCGTGGTTTCGGCGGCCCTCAAGTCTATTTCGCGCTGGAACGCCTTCTCCACCGGATTGCGATCGAACTGGGGCTCGATCCGCTTGAGGTGATCCGGTTGAATCTGGTGCCGGCTGATGCGTTTCCGTATCGGACCGCAACGGGCGCGTTACTCGATTCCGGTAACTATCAGGAGGCGCTGATCCGGGGCGTGCGTGATGGCCAACTCGCCGAATTGAAGGCGCGTCGTGACCAGGCTCGTGCGGAGGGGCGTCTTTACGGTATCGGCTACACCGCGGTGGTCGAGCCCAGCGTGTCGAACATGGGCTACATCACGACAGTCCTGACGGCCGAGGAGCGCCGCAAGGCTGGCCCGAAGAACGGCGCGCAGGCGACCGCGACCATTGGCCTTGATCCGGTTGGCGGTGTGACGATTCACGTGGCGTCTGTTCCACAAGGGCAGGGGCACCGAACGGTGTTGTCGCAGGTAGTCGCCGACGTGTTCGGACTTTTGCCGCAAGACATACGAGTCAATACCGAGATCGATACGGCAAAGGACGCCTGGTCGATCGCGTCCGGCAATTATGCGAGCCGCTTCGCTCCGGCTGTTGCCGGCACCGCGAAGCTTGCGGCGCAGCGTCTTGCCGCGAAGCTGGCGCGCGTTGCCGCGAGTCAGCTCAATGTGGATGCATCGGATATCGTTTTCGCGGGTGGGAGTGTCGGCTCGAAGCACAATCCAGAAAACAAGATCTCGTTCTCGCGTCTTGCAGCGCTCAGCCATTGGTCGCCCGGTTCGCTGCCGGACGATGTCGGCGACGCCATTCGCGAGACGGTGTTCTGGACGCCGCCCGAACTGACTCCTCCGGACGACCACGATCTCATCAACTCATCTCTGTGCCACGGCTTTATCTTCGATTTTTGTGGTGTCGAGATCGACCGCACCACCCTCCAGACGCGTATCGATCGCTATGTGACGATGCACGACTGCGGCACCATTCTGCATCCGGGAATGGTGGACGGACAAATTCGTGGCGGCTTTGTGCAAGCGCTGGGTGCCGCGCTGTACGAGGAGTATGCCTACGGGTCGGACGGAAGTTATCTGACCGGAACGCTGGCGGACTATCTGTTGCCCACCACAACAGAGGTTCCCGAGCCAGTCATTCTTCATATGGAAACGCCATCGCCATTTACGCCACTCGGCTCAAAAGGTGTCGGCGAGGGCAATTGCATGTCGACGCCGGTCTGCATTGCCAATGCGGTTGCAGATGCGCTTGATGTGAAAGACCTAACACTGCCGCTGGTCCCTGCAAGATTGGCTGAAATTGTGCGTGGCGCCGAGCCAAGCGCGCCTGCGGGACGGGCAGTGAGTGCGCCCAAAGCCGGCGGCAATGATCGTCGCCTGCGCGGCGAGGGAAACGCCAGCGTGAATGTGCCGCCTGAGCGCGTTTGGGACATGTTGCTCGATCCCGAAACGCTCAAAGCCGTGGTTCCGGGATGTCAGAGTGTCGAGAAAGTCTCTGATACGCATTTCCGCGCCGATGTGACGCTCGGGATCGGGCCTGTGACTGGCCGCTACCGAGCCAATGTAATGCTATCGGACCTCGATCCGCCGCACGCGGTCACGTTGAGCGGCTCTGCCGAGGGCGCGCTCGGATTTGGCGGAGGTGAAGGCCGCATCACACTCACGCCCGACGGCAATGGCGGCACGACCATGCATTACGTCTATAATGCAGCGATCGGCGGCAAGGTCGCCAGTATCGGCGGCCGTCTGCTCGACGGGGCCACGAAAGTCATCATTGGACAATTCTTCTCGGCTCTGGCCCGTCAGGCTGAAGGCGGCGGGTTAGGGGACGGCGGGCTATCACTTGTTGTGCGGCTAAAACGTCTGATTGGCATCGGATCATGAAGCCGGCAGCCTTCGATTACATTCGCGCCGAAGCGCTCGGTGCAGTGCTTGAAACGCTTGCCAAGGATGGTGGCGATGCGCGCGTTATCGCGGGCGGTCAGTCGCTGATGCCGATGCTGAACATGCGTCTCGCCAAGCCGAAAGTTCTGATCGACATCATGCGGCTGCAGGAGCTCGATCGCATCGAGGTCAAGTCGGGGACCGTGACGATCGGCGCCGGCGTTCGTCAGGCCAAATTGCTGGCGTGGCCTGAACTCACCAAGACATTGCCGCTGATCTCGCTCGCGCTGCCATGGACAGGTCATGTTCAAACCCGCAGCCGGGGCACCGTTTGCGGTTCGATCGCGCATGCCGATCCCAGCGCCGAATTGCCGCTGATGCTTATAGCTCTTGGCGGTGAAGTGCATCTGCGCAGCAGCAAGAAGCGCCGTCGTCTTCCCGCGAAGGACTTTTTTGCCGGCATGATGGCAACCGGGAAAGCCAACGACGAAATGATCGAGGCAGTGTCGTTTCCGGCTGGAACGGCGCGATGCGCATTCCGCGAGGTAGCGCGCCGCCACGGCGATTTCGCCATCGTGTGCTGCGCGGCTGTCGCGACGAAGGATGGCGTTCGCTTGTCGGTTGGTGGTGTCGCCGACGTGCCGACGGCGCGGGACTGGCCGCGCTTGGAAGGCAGCGCTCTCGAGGACGCCCTGAACGCCTTTGCCCACGAACTCGAAGCCCGCGACGACGTTCACGCAACAGCACGCTATCGGCGTGACCTCGTGCGCAGCATCGGTCGAGATCTGGTGCTGGAGGTGCTGAAATGACCCGCTTGCCATCGACGGCACATCACCCGATCCGATTTACGCTCAATGGCAAGTCTGTTGAAGGCGAGGCGGAGCCTCGCATGCTGCTGACGGATTTTCTGCGTCAGAGGATCGGCGCAACGGGCACGCATGTGGGTTGCGAACACGGCGTCTGCGGTGCCTGTACGATAGAGATTGACGGCATGCTCGGGCGTGCGTGCCTCACATTGGCCGTCCAGATCGACGGCTGTGATCTGCGTACCGTGGAAGGTCTCGCGCCGGCGATGGACCGGCTCAGTATTCTGCAGACCGCCTTCCGGCGAAATCATGCGCTTCAGTGCGGATTTTGCACTGCCGGTATTCTCATTTCGCTGGATCATTTCCTGCGTTGCCATCCATCACCAAGCGAGAGTGAAATTCGCGATGTCCTCAGCGGCCATCTATGCCGCTGTACGGGCTACACGCCAATCATCAAGGCCGCGCTTGAAGCCGCGGCCGAACTCGCAAATCAATGAAGGAGCGAGAAAGTAGATGCTTGATCTAGGAAGCAGCTTCATAGCCAGCGTGGCGCGTGATCCCGGTGCTGTTGCCATCGTCGATGGCAGCCTGCGCTTGACCTATCGCGAATGGTACAGCCGTATTTCGGCGCTCGTCATATCATTCGACCGGATCGGGCTAAAACCTGGCGATCATCTCGTTACTGTGCTTCAGAACCGTTGGGAAGCGGCGACCATCCATTGGGCATGCCAGTTGGCGGGTATCGTCATCACCCCGATCAACTGGCGCGCGAAGGCCGACGAAATCGATTACTGCGTCGAGAATTCACAATCCTGCGCGATCGTCTATCAGGACGTTTCAGCGGAGGCTGTTCGGGACTCGAAAATGGCGCAGCGGCTGCGGCGTATTTCTGTCGATGTAGCTGCGACGGATGAGAACGAGATTTCGTTCGAAAGCATGATCACCGGCGATGTGCCGGATGTAACGCAGCGCGTGAGCGCGGATGCCTGGTCGATCATGCTGTATACGTCAGGTACGACATCCAAACCAAAGGGCGTGCCGCGCCGCCATCGTGCGGAGCGCGCCGCCGGTGTCGCCCATGTAGCTCAAAATCTGTATCGCCGGGGCGAGCGGACGCTCGGCGTCATGCCGCTGTATCACACCATGGGTGTTCGCTCGCTGATCTCCATGTCCCTGATCGGCGGCACGTTCGTTTGTCTTCCGCGCTATGACGCACTTCAGGCGCTCAAGCTCATTAAGGCTGAGAAAATCGACAATCTCTATCTCGTGCCGACGCTTTATCACGATCTGGTCCATCATGAGGCGTTTGAAAGAACCAACGTCTCGACAGTGCGCAAGCTCGGCTTTGCGGGTGCGTCGATGACGGACGGTCTGCTCAGAAAGCTCGACGAGCAATTCAAGCCGGACCTTTTTGTCAATCACTACGGCAGCTCCGAAGTCTACACCTTCACCATCGACCAGAACCCAGTTGCCAAGCCTGGCTCTGCGGGCAAAGCCGGAATCAATCAGCATATCCGGGTGGTGAAGCTGAATGCAAGATCCGTCAGCGATCTGGCGGATGTTGACCAGGAAGGTGAGATTATTGCGTTGCTGGCCAGCGACGAGGCTTTCGAGGGTTATTGGCACCGTCCCGACGCGGATGCAAAGTCGTTGCGCGAGGGCTGGTACTTCACAGGCGACACGGGCTTCATGGATAAGGATGGCGATCTGTTCGTGACCGGCCGTGTCGATGACATGATCATTACCGGCGGTGAAAACGTATCGCCTGTCGAGATCGAAAGCTGCCTGTCGCTTCATCCGGCGGTCTCCGAAGTCGCGGTAGTAGGCCTACCCGATGAAAAATGGGGAAAGATCGTCGCCGCTTTCGTGAAGCGAAATGCCCAGGTGACGGAGAAAGACCTCGAACAGTTCTGTCAGACATCGGGTCTTGCGAACTTCAAGCGGCCGCGGCGGTTTGTGTTCGTCGATGCCATTCCGAAATCACCAGTCGGGAAGCTACTGCGCAGATTGCTCGTCGCCGGCGAGTACGACCTCGAACGGTTTCCGCCGTCGAGTGCGGCTTGATTCTTAGTTTTAAACAGAAGGAAGTAGCTCTATGCCATCCCCCTATTCGTTTGTTGACCCGCGTCTCGGAAAGCTCGACGGTTTTCAGGTGGAGATCGACGAAGCCCATGAGCGTGCTGACATCATTCTCAACCGGCCGCCGTACAACATCGTCTCCATGCCGCAGCGAGACCAGCTTCGGCTGGTGTTCGAAACGCTGGATGAGGACGCTCGAGTCCGCGTGATCGTGGTTCGCTCGGTAGGCGAGCACTTCTCGAGCGGAGGCAATATTGGCGGGTTCATGGAGGCGACGCCGGAACATGTTTCGAAGCTCGCCTGGAACATCGCCGCGCCGGCGCGTTGCGCCAAGCCGGTGATCGTCGCAAACCGCGGTTATTGCTTCGGCGTCGGCTTCGAACTGTCGCTGGCCTGCGACTTCCGCCTGGCGTCCGAGACTGCGTTCTATGCGCTTCCGGAGCAGAAGCTCGGCCAGATCCCGGGGTCCGGCGGTTCGGCCCGTCTGCAGAAGATGATCGGTATCACGCGCACCAAGGACATCGTGATGCGCTCGAAGCGCATTCCTGGCAAGCAGGCGCAGGAATGGGGCATTGCCACCGAATGCGTGCCGGACGCCGATCTTGAAAAAGCGACCGACAGGCTGGTAGACGAATTGCGCACCTTCTCGCCGCTTGCTCAGCGGACCGCGAAGAAGTTGCTCAACGACACCGAGGACTCGACGCTGGCTATTGCAATCGAGCTTGAGGGCCATTGTTACAGCCGCTTGCGGCAATCCGACGACTTCAAGGAAGGCGTCGAGGCTTTCAACGGCAAGCGCGCGCCGAAATTCACCGGCCGCTAAGCCATCGAGAGACGCTGATCTATAAATTCACAATCTTGGGCGCGGCGGCTCGTCGCCGTGCCTCATTCCTGTAGGGTTGTTTCTTCATCTCGATTCGTACCCAGATCTTATCGATGGCCGCTGGCAGCCCTCTCGGGCGGATTCGCAGACAGCGTCGATCGCTCCAATCAAGGTGTCGTTGGTGATTACAGCGCGAGCGGCGCCGCGGCGCTCGATATGCTCTGCGACGGGTGTCCGAGTCTCAGGGTTGTAGACCGCGAGTATGTGCGCCGTCACAGGTTCTGCGAAATTTTACTCTCGGAGTTCGATGAGCGCGGTCGCACCAGATTTTTCGCAGTCGAGTACAGCCGCGCGGACCTGATCGTTGATACCGAGGCGGCGGCCTAGTCGACCAGGGGCACATGCGCTCCCGCGTGCCAGGAGCTGCCGTTCCTTGGAGCGCTGTCAATCCTGACATTGTGGGAAACTGCTCGCAAAACGGAAGTGATCCAGCATTCGTCATGACCGTCGAGATTTGGACCAGTTTCAACGGACAGTGTCGCGATATTCCGCGTGGCGCTGTGGTCTACACCAGTGGCTTTCCACCACCACCGGTGCGACAGCTAGTGAGTCGAATGGCATCGATGTGGCCCGACATTCCGTTTTTTCATTGGGGCGATGTGGATGCAGGCGGACTACTAATTGCGGACTCTATCCGGAACGCTGCTGGAAAGCCGATCAAGTTGCATCTCATGACAGCGAGGCTCGCCGAGCGATATGGCAGAAGACATCGACCGCTAACAAGGGGCGCTGGAATTGCCGCGCGTGACGATGATTTTGGCGAGTTGGCCCGCTATCTTCCTGGTGACGATTGCAGGGTGTTCGAGCAAGAAAAACTGAATCCTTCCGATCCTATGGAGATGGCACAGTGAGCCGACAATTCACGGACGGAGAGATATCGGCGGCGATCGGTCGGATCGCAACTGAACGTGGCGCGGTCAATCGCACAGTGGTTCGCAAGCGCCTTGGCGGTGGCTCATCTAGCCGTATCGACGCGCTACTCAAAGAGTACCGACGAAGTGGGGCAAGAGTCTCAAACGGCGCTTCCGTCGGTCGACCTCTACCGGAAGCCGCGTCCCAACGATCGTTCACCAATTCAGTCATGCTGTCGTCCGAAGTCCTTAAACCGGCTGGTGGCTCTGAGACTAAGATCGATTCTGAAAGTGAAGGGTCCGAGGTAAGAAATATTGAAGTGATCGCCCGCCTCCAGAGCGAAATCCGGGTGCTGAAGATACTTTTAGAATCCGAGCGGAAGGCGCGCTCCGATGATGCGATCCGACATTTGCAGACAGTTGAGGCGCTTCAGAAAGAGATCGAGACATACCAAGCTACACCAAGGGGAAGCTCTTGACCGCTGTGGTGATCGGAGATTAGTTCCATTGTGTGGCCATCGAAGTTGCATGAACTGGAAATATTCTCGGTTTCGGTTTACCCCGTACTAGAACACGGAAATGCTATGACTGATCCGGCTCATTTGAATGAAGTTCATTCGAACACAACCAAGCCTCTATCAAAAAAACTCGTAGAAACGTTTCGTAATGCAGTGCGTGATCCGTCTGTCGCTAAGACCGACTATCTGCAGCGAGTGAAGAACGAGATGGAGGCCGCTCTACAAGAGGAATTTTCAGATGCGGCTAGTGAACCTAACAATCCGTAATTTTCGCGGATTTGGTGCCGGTGCCGAAGAAATTTCGTTAGACGGTGATCTGCTTTTATTTTTTGGGCCGAACGGTTTCGGAAAAACTAGCCTTGCTGAAGCCATCGAATGGCTTTTCTATGGAATGACGAAACGGCGGCAGCTCGGCGATAGTTACAGCCGGAGCGAATATGCCAACAGCTTCGCTAATATTCACGGTGGCACACCGACTGAAGTAACCGCAGATGTGCTCATCAGGGGCAGACGTGCGCTTATTTCGCGGCGACTCGGTCAAAACGAAACGTCCGAAACATTCGTAGACGGCGTTGCTGCGCCATTCTCGACACTCGGCATTACGCCAATTGAGGCATTTTATCCGGTCGTTGCGCAGCATGGCTTGCAGACGTTTGTCCACTCCAAGCCGAAGGATCGTAGGGATGCAATATGTGCGGCATTTGGGCTTGACGAACTTACGGCGCTAAAGAATACGCTGGACAGTGCGCGTTCTTCATTTCAACGAACGCCGCCGCGCGCCGTAACGGAGGCACGGCGTGAATTGGCGGCGAACGTGCGTATTCTTGGTGAGCTGAACGAAACCCATGAGCTTGCGCGAAGGTGGCAGGCTACGCCGCTACAGTTGCGACTGCCTGAAGACACGCAAGCGCTACTGGATGCAGCATCCACGCTCACTGGTGTCGAAGGCGCGACGACGGCTAACGCGTTGAACAATTTGCGCGAGAAGCGGTTGCAAGCGAGTCGTTCGGTCTTCGATGCGTCGGAAATCGCGTCGAATGGTGGTGTACTCGCCAACTCAGGAGCGGCGCTAGAAGCGGTCGCATCGTCGATAATGGAAGTTGAGCGCGCTATCGCTGCCGCATCGGCAGCCATGGCGTCGGCCTACAAGATCGCATTCCTCGATCTCTGGAAGAAGGGGCTGGAGCTGTCGCCAACGGGCGACGAATGTCCTATGTGCGAAAGAGATACACTTACTGCTGATAAGCGCGCTGAAATTGCAAAGCGTTTGGCAGACAACGTGGATCGCATCCAGAAAAATGAAGCGCTCGAAGCTGCCGTGAATACCGCCAAAGCTGAAATTGCGGCGTATCATTCTCAGATAAGCGAATTCGGGGTGGGGGATTTGAGAATAGAAGATATTCAGCAACTTCGGCAGCTATTTTTCGCGAGCGAAGAAGATGTTGAGGGGTTCTTGTCCGATTTTGAGGCCTTTAGAGCGGCGCGGCAATTCGCGCAGGACACGCTCGCAGCTGCAAAGACTTTCCTTGATGACTGTACTGCACAGCTCGAAGCGCCCGAGAAAGTTACGAGCGTCGTGGACGGAGCGGTTCGGACGAAGGATTCCGTAGCTAACATGGTTGCTCCGGCGATGGAGGCGTACCGACGCTACGATGAGGTTTGGAAGAGATTCGAACCGAAGCTCGCGGCCCTTATTTCTTCAGACGAGATCGTGGCGCGTATCGATGCGGTTGGAAAGACACTGCGCCTGGAGCCGGCGATGCGCGTTCTGAGGCGCTACGACGACGTGCTCGAAGAGACTCAGGAACTCATTCGATCGGTCGAGGCCGAAATGCAGAATCGGCAAGCGGCGCTGCTGGCCACGCGCGGTGCAGAAGTTAAGGCTCTGTACGATCGGCTCAACGTCGGTGCCGATGTGGTGTTCGACAGCATGGAGCCCGGCACGGATTCAATGAAATTGAATGCGACCAGCTTCGGCGCGCGCATGCCGGCGGCGGCGAACTTGAGCGAGTGCCAGCTGAATTGTCTCGGGTTAGCAATGTGGTTGATGCGGGCGACCACTCCATCGTCGCCGTTTGGATTCGTCTTGCTCGACGATCCGGTCCAGTCCATGGATGACGATCACACCGAGGCGTTTATCGCGGACATTATCCCACATCTTTTGGACGATCATGGGAAGCAGGTAATCGTCTTATCTCATGTAAAGCGAATCACCGAAAGGTTGCGTGAGCTCAATGCCGCGCGCGGCCATAAAGTGTTTCACTACGATAGCTACACGCGCGGCGGCCCCGCGATTACGGAGCAAATCGCGCTCCAGAAGCTTCTCACGGAGATCAAAGGCGCAGCGCGAGGAAATGAAGAAAACCGCGCCTACGCCGTCGATCGGATTCGCGTGTTGACGGAACATTTCATTCGCGAATTGCATCTGCATATCATGGGCGTTCCCGTCCCGTCGCCGCAATATGACCGCGCTACGGCGAGTGCGCTGTACCCGCTATTTCAAGGGATAACCGGGACCACACCAGCGGAAGTGACAGGGCTCCGCGACACGGTTCAGTTTTGCGATCCGGCTCACCATACTCAAGTCGGTTATGCGGTTCCGACGCTGTCGAATATTCAGCCGCACATCAACCGGATGGAAGGCCTCATGAGGAAGTACGGACTCATCTAAACGGGAGATGACACGTCTAGAAAGCCTGCTTTCGCTGCTTAAATAAGCGGCGCTGTTCAATCCATGACAGCGGCAAGGCCGGCAGCATCTGGGTGAGCGTGAGATACTGTGGTTGATCACCGTTCAGGATTGCTTCCACCAGATCGGGGGCAAGCGACGTCAATCGTAATTCCTGAGCCATCATTTTCGGATGGACGCCTTCGATTTTCGCCAAAATTTCCAGACTCTCGACGCGATCTCTGACGAGACGGTGCATGCGTGCATGCGCACGCGACAGTACGCGCACAAGCTTTTGGTCAGGTTTCCGATCGTCTATGTCTGGTCGTTTGATCGCCGCCATGTGCGGTGGGCGGGGTGTCCAAGCAACAGTAAGGTCGCGGGGATCGGCATCAGGTGACCGGACCAGCGCAACCACTATTTTGCTCTTGGAAACCGTTACCCGCTCCACGGTCGCAACCACCTCAGCCGCGGATAGTTGAGCGGCATCCGGCCCTTCATCTCGTGCAGCCCTGACAACCGCCGCTTCAAGCTCGATTGCGGAGATCCGAGATAACGAGCCAGCTTCGAACTTTCGGCCCCTGAGCAAAGCCGTACTCACATAAAAGCGGTATCGCACGCCCTTTTTTGTGGAATAGCTCGGGCTCATCCGGTTGCCCTTATCATCGAATAGTTTTCCCATGAGGAGAGCGCCGCTCTCCGTGCGACGATTTTTGCGAGCGACCTTGTTCATGTTCAATTGGGCTTGAACCGCATCGAACAATTTTGTGTCGATGATGGCGGCATGCTCGCCGGGGTGCCATTTGCTCTTGTGCGAAATCTCTCCAACGTAAACCCGGTTGTTGAGCAGATAGGCGAGGGAGCCGTAGAAAAAGTGTGAGGTCACGGGCGCGTCGCTCTTCTTGGGTGTCTTGGCCCGCGGCCGGATGTCCTTGGCGTTTAGGTCGAGGAGCAGTCGCTCAATACTTTGTAGTTCCAGATAGCGCTTGAAGATATATCTGACGGTCTCGGCTTCCCGCTCGTCGATTACAAGTTTCTTGTCTTGGGTCCGATAGCCGAATGGGATGTTGCCGCCGGTCCACTTACCTTTGGCGCGCGATGCCGCGATTTTGTCCCGTACTCGCTCAGATGACAGCTCTCGTTCGAATTGTGCAAATGATAGCAGGATGTTTAGCGTCAGCCGCCCCATAGAGGTCGTGGTGTTGAACTGCTGGGTGATGGCGACAAACGAGATCGATTTTGTATCAAACGCTTCGACCAGTTTGGCGAAATCAGCCAGCGATCGCGTGAGGCGGTCGATTTTGTAAACGACCACTACATCGACCTTGCCGGCTTCGATGTCGGCTAACAGCCGTTTGAGGGCGGGGCGCTCAAGATTACCGCCGGAGAAGGCCGGATCGTCATAGGGCTGGGGCAATACTCGCCAACCGAGGGATGCCTGACTCTTTATATATGCTTCGCAGGCCTCACGCTGGGCATCGAGGGAATTGAATTCCAGTTCCAGACCATGCTCAGTCGATTTCCGGGTATAGATGGCGCAGCGCAGTGGCTTGGCAGTGTTATTTGCCATCGGCTGCGCCTTTCTCGGGTTTCGTCCGAAGGCCGAAGAACCGCGGTCCGTTCCAACGGGTCCCTGTGATGAAGGAGGCGATCTCCGATAAACTCGCATAGGTATTGCCATCGTAGGCAAAACCCGTCTCCAGAACCACGATCCGGTATGTTTTTCCCTTCCACGTTCGGACTAACTCGGAGCCGGGCTTGATCCTGCGGGGCAATTCCAACTGGTTGTTCGGCTTGGCCGCTATGGCTTTTGCCAGCTGGTCGAGAAGCCGCTGGGTGTGGCGAGATAATCCGCCATAGGCTTTTTCTTGAATCCGTTGAGCGATACTCCGGCGCAACAAATCAGGGCCGAACGCTGGCGGAGGTGCGGATCTGAACAGCTCACGGTACCGCAGCCGCAATGCAGCAACGGGTTCCTTTACCAACCGATCCAGTTCGGCTTCCACCACGGGATCGGCTTCCGCCACGGGATCGGCTGGCTTCATGGACGCGGAGACTTGGCTCATTTCGCAGTCTCGGTCTTGCTGATGCGATAAACGCGCTCGTCACCTGCCATTTCGGATGTGAGAGTCAGCTTGAGCTTCTTACGTACGGTCCCGGCCAGAAAACCGCGCACCGAATGTTGCTGCCAACCGGTGGTCTTCATGATGGTGGCAATGGTGGCTCCGGCTGGAGCGTGCAGCATCTCCAGGATTTTGGCCTGCTTGGAGGATGCAGCGGTTGATGTGCGTGGTGCCGGGGTCTTCTTGGGTGGGGCGGAGCGGCGAGACTTCTTTGTACGTGCGGTCCCTCGCTGAACGGCGGTCGCGGACTTCGGTTGGGTTTTCGACTTTACTTTTCGGCTGGTGGTCATCTGGCACTCCTTGCATCATGCGACAGCATCATGTGCTGCCACTGCGGCAAGGCCGCCTCTGGCCGGAGCCGGGCGGTAGAGAGAGGTCGGGCGATGTGAGTTATTGCGGATCCGGAAGCAAGGTTTGACGGACTTTCAAGGCGGTCCGGAATAGATCCTGAACCTCACGAGTTGGTCCTTCGACATCCATCAATATCCGTAGTGCCTTCTCGGCTTGACCACGTTTGGCTAACCGGTCAGCTGCTTCTGCGACCGCGATAGTTTCCTCGGCGCAACTGCGAAGCTCACTAATTAGAGCGCAGATTACAGTACTACTGGCTTTCTTCGGCATGGCACGCTCCCCTTTGATGCGTCCATGCATGCTCCGCAAACCACTGAAGTCCAGTGGATTTGCAGCAATCTTATTGCTTCTTGCGGCGAGGCTTCAGAGCGACCTTACGCCCGGCGGGCAGGGGTTTGGGGCGCGGAGCGCCCTTCGGCACTTTGGCAAAGAACTCTGCCATATCGGCCTCCAACACCTTGGCCAGCCGTTCCAGCAGATCAATCGTCGGGTTCTGGGTTTCTCGCTCAAGGCCGCCCACATAAGCCCTGTCCGCGCCGGCTTCGTCGGCAAGCGCATCCTGGGACAGTCCCCGTTCAACACGGATCCTCCGCAGATTCCAGGCCAGGAGCGCACGAGCTTTCATGCGCCAAGACGGCCATTCCAGAGGCTATTAAACCACTGGATATAGCCATAGTATTATGGCAATTGACATGGACCCTCAGGACGGTCCGAATGCCCTGGAACGACAAATATTGGGATATGATCGGTAATATCTACTGGACGCCGCGTTTCCTCGGCTTGAAGTCGATTCCACAAAAGGCATGGCGGGTAGATGAGGACGTGGTCTCGATTCCGCGTGATTACGTTGAGGGATCCAACGGGCCGCTCTATACCCGGGCATGC
>Ga0233439_10001692_pt1 | contig 27225 bp, 21 predicted proteins | sample SI_123_September_6_FD_182713 | JGI IMG/M metagenome (GOLD analysis project Ga0233439, IMG submission 182713) | Seawater microbial communities from Saanich Inlet, British Columbia, Canada - SI_123_September2016_100_MG | ecosystem: Environmental > Aquatic > Marine > Inlet | place: Canada: British... | reverse complement strand
CGAAATCCGCGCCCAGGTATCGTCGCTAATGACAAATCGATCCGTGTTCATGAAAACTCCCCTCAAAAGGAAGTTTGAATCACATTTCAGAGTCTGTGGGAATCCCTTAAATGTCCACGGACCCTAGAAGGGCAGCCCTTTCCTCCATCGTTAGATTCGTTGCAAGTGCGACAATATCTTGCCAAATTTTTTGATCTCTCGTCGAATTCAAATTCCATATCTTGGTGAAGACTGGAATTTTAGAGAGATAACGACGCTTGGCAGCACCGAATTCGTCACTGCCTGGAAATGTAAAAACCTTTGTCGGCAGATCATCGTAAAGCGACAGAACCGCATTCACACGAAGGGCAAGTTCATCGCGGAGATATTTGCGGTGCATTGGGCCGGAATTATATTTAATCTCGCCCATCTTAAAACTATCATTGAACCAGTCCATTTCGGCAGCCAGTTTTTTATCGTTCGGGCGCTTGCCAAATCCTAATTCGCATCGCTTTAGGTTACGTTCTCGATCCAGCTTGTCTTCGCTGGTGAATTTCTTACCCTCCTTAACCCACGCCTTGCTAGTCAAACGGACACATTTGCGGATGTGCGGGTCATTCCACTCCAATTGATCCCGCAATTGGGTCAAAATTGGTTTAGCACCGATGGCCATTGCAGACAGTTGCTGAACCTGGACTTTTTCGTGATTGGCCAGCGGACCCTTATAGACGTCGACATCAATGCGTAGCACGGCACAACCAGTCAGCAAGGCAAAGGTGGCGATTAGAAAGGCGGCGCGTGGGGTTATCATGGCGTGACTCCAAGATCATGACGGACGGGACCGGCGATGACTTCAAGGTCGTCCTGTTCCTGCTTCAGCCGGCGTAGTGCATCGAAGAGTTCACTTTGCGAAACCGCCCTGTCGTTACCTTGGGTCGCCGCCGCGATGGTGCCGACCGATTGATTGATGGCATTGAAAAATGCATCGGGGCTTGACCCCATGACAACCACCAGGCGGTGGTTAGCGGGGGCTTCGCGAAAACCTTCCGGGCCGAACAGGATTAACCGCCGGCCCGTCTTGAACGCCTTGGCGCTGACATCGTCGCCGACCTTACCAATGACCGGAGCCTTGCCCTTTTTATCGAAAGTGACCGATGTTCCCAACGTATCGACGAATTGCGCGGGCAACCAGCCGGAGGCGAATTTGGTGGCACTGATGGCACTGGCCTGGCCATGCAGGCGTACCCGATAGACGGCTTCGGGCAGTTGTTCCCGCTCGTCAAAGATGCCGAGATAATAAGTTTGTTCGATTTCATTGGCCGCCGACCTTCCACCCAGGATGGTGGCACCAACAATGCCGGCGGAAATTTCAGCTGGGCCCGTCTGGCAACCGGTCAGCGCCGCTACGGCCAAGGCAACGCAGGCCACACGGATGCCAGCTTGCCTTGCTATGGAGACTATCTTTAAAAGCTGCGCATACTTTCTACCAGGAACACTCAAGCTATCGAACATAACGTCCCCCCAGACTAGATCACTTTAATCAAGACCTCATGGTACATTTCTTAAGATATACGCCTTACTAGTCGGGTTTAATTTAATTGATTATATTTACGGGATAATATTGAATGAGCTTATCTTTGTAAGGATAAGTTTGTACGTACCTTCATATAAATCATCGAATTTTTAGTTTCTATTTCTCATTAAAATTGAAAATTAACCGTTATGTCAACTTAAATCAGCAGGGTATATCCCTTCTTCATTTGAGCATTCATGTTTTCAAGTCGTCCCGCGACCACTCAAACGAAATGGGCCGCCCCACACCGTAGCGGGGGGCGGCCCAAGTCGTTTGCTATGCGTCTAGATGATCAGACGCTGTAGTACATGTCGAACTCAACCGGATGGGGGGTGTGTTCCATACGATAGACTTCCTCCCACTTCAGCTCGATATAGGCGTCGATCTGGTCGTCGGTGAAGACGCCACCCTTTTTCAGGAAGTCACGGTCTGCATCCAGGCATTCCAGGGCTTCACGCAGGGAACCGCAGACCGTCGGCACCTCGGCCAGTTCCTCGGGCGGCAGATCGTAGAGATCTTTGTCCATCGGATCGCCGGGGTGGATCTTATTCTCAATGCCGTCCAGGCCGGCCATCAACATGGATGTGAAGGCCAGATAGGGGTTTGCACCCGGATCGGGGAAACGGATTTCCACCCGCTTGCCGTTCGGGCTGGGCGAAAACGGAATTCGGCAGGAGGCGGACCGGTTACGCGCCGAATAGGCCAACAGCACCGGCGCTTCAAAGCCCGGGATCAACCGCTTGTAGGAATTGGTCAGCGGGTTGGTGAAGGCGTTCAAGGCCTTGGCGTGCTTCATGATACCGCCGATATAGTACAGGCAGCTTTCTGAAAGATCCGCATAACCGGAACCCGCGAACAGGGGCTTACCGCCTTTCCAAATGGACTGATGCACATGCATGCCCGAGCCGTTGTCTCCCATTACCGGTTTCGGCATGAAGGTTGCGGTCTTGCCATAAGAATGCGCGACGTTATGCACCACGTACTTATAGATCTGCAGCTGATCCGCACAGGATGTCAGGGGCGCGAACTTCATGCCCAATTCATGCTGGCTGGGGGCCACTTCGTGATGATGTTTTTCCGTATCGATGCCCATTTCGCGCATGACTGTCAGCATTTCGCCACGCAGATCCATCGCACTATCAACAGGGGGCACGGGGAAGTAACCGCCCTTGGCAGCCGGACGATGGCCGATATTGCCGCCGTCAAAATCACGACCGGCATTGTAAGGCCCCTCGCCTTCATCAATGGCAAAAAACGTTTCGTTCTGAGCGACGGAGAAGCGGACATCGTCAAAGACAAAGAATTCAGGTTCCGGCCCAAAGTACGCCATGTCGCCAACACCGGAACTTTGCAGATAGGCTTCCGCACGCTTGGCCGTTGAACGGGGGTCCCGGCCATAGGCTTCATGGGTTGCGGGTTCGACCACATCGCAGAACAAAACCAGGGTCGGCTGTGCAAAGAACGGATCCATCACCGCCGTTGATGCATCGGGCATCAGGGCCATATCGGAATCGTTGATGGCCTTCCAGCCTGCGATGGACGAACCATCGAACATCACACCATCAGCAAAAAGATCCGCATCGACCATCTTTGCGTCCATGGTCAGATGTTGCCACTTGCCCCTGGGGTCGGTGAAGCGAAAATCAACAAAAGGGATTTCTTCGTCCTGAATTCTTTTCAGAACGCTCTCGGCATTGGACATGGCTATCGGTTCCTTCCTGTGTCCTTAGTTGTCTTGGTGGTTATCTGTAATGTTCTTTGTAATTTTGTGTTCGGATTTTTCCGGAATGGCTGTCTATATGGCGTCGTTGCCGGTTTCGCCAGTACGAATTCGGATCGCCTGTTCAACAGTGGTAATGAAAATCTTGCCGTCACCGATGCGGCCCGTATGCGCCGCTGTCTGGATCGCTTCCACCGCGCGCTCAACCAGATCGTCTTCCAACACGACTTCCAGTTTCACCTTGGGCAGAAAATCCACAACATATTCCGCACCGCGGTAAAGTTCCGTATGTCCCTTCTGCCGGCCAAAGCCCTTGGCCTCGATCACGGTGATGCCCTGAAGGCCGATTTCATGCAACGCCTCCTTCACTTCATCCAGTTTGAAGGGTTTGATGATCGCTTCTATCTTTTTCATCGCGCCAATTCTCTATCTATTCGCTAATTCGGTCACGCCAATTGCGGATCTTCAGTAATTATCTTTTTCAGTGTGCATCTTTTTCAGTGTCCGTCTTTATCAGTGTTTACGTAGCACAAACCATGCCAACTTAGACGCCTTACAAGCCATTGAATTTAAACAATAAATGAAAACGCATCAATCGCTACACAAAAATCTGCCCATTTTTTCATCATATCGCACAAATATTATACTTCCGCCTGCCAGTTAACCCGCCAGCAGATCGCGAATGCGCCCCATAGCGGCGACAATATTTTCAGTCGAATTGGCATAGGAAAAGCGTAAATAACCCTCGCCATAAGCCCCGAACGAGGTTCCGGAAATGGCGGCGACGCCGGCTTCATTCAGCATTTTTTCCTGCAGCACCTGCGACGTCATGCCCGTGCCTTCAATATTGGGGAAGGCATAAAAGGCCCCGCCCGGCATTACGCACCGGAAGCCCGGAATGGCATTCAGCTCATCCACGATCACGGAACGCCGCTCATCGAAGGCTTTGACCATGGCGTCCGCTGCATCCTGCGGGCCGCGCAAGGCTTCGACGCCGGCCCATTGGGTGGCCGCATTGACGCAGGAATGATCGTTGACGCACAAACGAGTGGCCTGTTCGGCGCAGGCCTCGGGCCAGATGGCATAGCCCAGACGCCATCCCGTCATGGCATAGGTCTTGGACCAGCCGTCCAACAGGATCAAACGATCACGGATGGAGGGATAGCTGAGCAGGCTGATATGGGGCTGGTTGTCATAGACCATGCGGCTGTAGATCTCGTCTGACAGGATCACCACTTCCGGATGCCGTTCCAGGCCGGCCACAAGCTTGTCCAGTTCGTCCTTGTTGACCACGCCACCGGTTGGATTGGCGGGCGAGTTAATGATGATCAGGCGGGTCCGCTCATTAATTTTTTCCAGGACCTCATCTGCGGAAAATGAAAAGCCGGTGTCTTCATGCAAGGCAATGGGCACGGGCGTGGCACCGGAAAACCGAATGGCCGATTCATAAATGGGGAAGCCCGGGTTGGGATACATGATCTCCGCCCCCGCCTCACCAAACATCAGGCAGGCGTAGAACATGGTCGGCTTGCCGCCCGGCTGTATCACCACATGGTCCGGGTTGATGGTGGCGCCGCGATATTTCAGAATATCATCGGCCACGGCTTGCCGCAGTTCCGGGATACCATTGGCGGGGGTATAGCCGTGATGGCCGTCGGCCAGCGCCTTGCGCCCCGCCTCGACAATGTTTGCGGGCGTCTGAAAATCCGGCTGGCCGATCCCAAGATTGATGATATCGCGGCCCTGTGCGGCCAGCGCATTAGCCTTGGCCAGGACCTCAAATGCGGTCTCCGTGCCCAGGTTGTTCATTCTATTGGCAAGTTTCATGGCTGGGTTATGCCACGACTGAAGCTGCCAACCAAGCCCTGGATTAAGATCACCATTGCCTCAGTGCGCGGCTTTATATTCCTTCAACGCCTCCCGCGCGATGACCAGTTGCATGACTTGGCTGGTTCCCTCGAAAATTCGCAACAGGCGGGCGTCCCGGAATAGCCGTTCCACCGCAGATTCCCGCATATAGCCATAACCGCCATGGACCTGCACCGCGCGATCCGCGATGCGCCAACAAGCCTCGGACGCGAAGTATTTGCACGCGGCGGCGGCCTTGGTGACGTTTTCCCCCGCATCCATCTGCCGTGCTGTTTGTTCGACCATGGCGCGGGCGGCCAGGCATTCCGCCTCGCTGTCGGCGATCATGGCCTGGATCAATTGAAAATCCGCGATGGGCTTGCCGAATTGTTCGCGCTCCACCGCATAAGCCGTCATCTCCTCCACCAGCCGGGTGGCCAGGCCAACACAGACCGCGCCCATATGAATGCGGGCATCATCCAGCACCTTCATGGCGGTGATAAAGCCCTTACCCTCAACCCCGCCCAGCAATGCATCCGACGATACCCAGGCATCGGTGAAGGTGACATCCGCCGTGGGCGCGCCCAGCTGACCCATTTTTTCCAGGGGCGGATCCACGTGCAGGCCGGGCGTGCCCGCCTCCACCAAAAAGGCAGAGACGCCGGCAGCGCTTTTGTCGCTTGGATCCGTACGCGCCATGACCGTGAACAGGCCCGCCACCGGCGCGTTGGAGATAAAACGCTTACTGCCGTTCAGGACATAGCCTTTGCCATCACGTATCGCCGTTGTCCGCAAACTTTTCGCGTCCGATCCACTGCCCGGCTCCGTCAGGCAAAAGCTGACGATCAATTCACCGGCGGCAATGGCCGGTAAATAACGTCGTTGTTGCTCCACGGTGCCATCGAGCACGATGCTTTTTCCGCCGACGCCGTTTGTGGTGCCCACATAGGAGCGATAGGCGGGCGCGGCCCGGCAAAACTCAAAGATCGTCCGCACTTCCGCCCACTTGCTTAAGCCCAGGCCGCCATGCTCATCGGGAATGGCATAGGCGAACAGGCCCATATCCCGGATCAGATCCAACAGATGCTCGGGGATGCGGTGGTCGCGATCAACCTGGGCCTCCGCCGGGATCAATTTTTCGTCGACCAAACGGCGGACAGCATCCAGCAAGGGGGCGATTTCGTCTTCGTTCATTATGGCACTCCTTTAGGCCCAATGTGCCCGTTCACCACCCCACCGTCCAGCTTACGATCCAGCTTGAAATCCGCCCTGTGGGCGGTCTTGCGATCCGTCTTGCGATCCGTCTTGCGATCCGTCTTGCGATCATGGGCAAAATCTGACAAAAGATTCCAGATTCGGTGAACCACGAGGTCGGTAGCATGAAACCAGCCAACAGCGTACTCGCCTCTTTCGGCACGACTGTGTTCGAGGTCATGACCCGTCTGGCCATAGAACATCAAACCATAAACCTGGGCCAGGGCTTCCCCGATGAGGACGGCCCCGACAGCATCAAGGCGATGGTTGATACCGCGACCAAAGAGGGGCCGAACCAGTATCCTCCCATGATGGGTATCCCCGAATTGCGGCAGGCTATTGCCACCCATAACAAACGCTTTCATGGCCTGGATGTGGATTGGCAGACCGAAACAATGGTCACCACGGGTGCGACGGAGGGCCTGGCCGCCTCCATTCTGGCCCTGATCGAACCTGGTGACGAAGCAATCGTTTTCGAACCCTTGTATGACAGCTATGTGCCCATGCTGCGCCGGGCCGGTGCCGATGTGAAGCTGGTGCGCCTATCGCCGCCCAATTGGGACCTGCCGAAAGAAGAACTTGTCGCGGCATTTTCCGAACGGACAAAGCTGATCCTGTTGAATACGCCCATGAACCCCACGGGCAAGGTTTTCAATGAAGCGGAATTGAGCTTCATCGCAGATCTGGTCCTCAAATACGATACCTATGCCATTTGCGACGAGGTTTATGAGCATCTGATTTTTGACGGCGCGAAACATCACCCCCTAATGCTGCTGCCGGGTATGCGGGAGCGGACGATCCGTATCGGCTCCGCCGGCAAGACATTCTCCATGACCTCCTGGAAAGTTGGGTTTTTGACCGCCGCGCCGGAATTACTGGCCCTGATCGCCAAGGCGCATCAGTTTTTGGTTTTCACCACACCATCCAATCTGCAACGCGCCGTCGCCCACGGCCTGCACCATGAACAGGACTGGTACACAAATCTAAGTGTCGGCCTACAGGCCAAGCGGGATATGCTGCAATCGGCCCTGACTGAGATCGGCTTTGATGTCATGCCGTGCGATGCGACCTATTTCATGAACGCGGACTATCGCCCCTTGGGCTTTAAGGGCACGGATGTTGATTTCTGCCGCCATGTCACGATTGAGGCGGGCGTTACCATTTTGCCGGTTTCAGCCCTCTACGCGACCCCGGATGTGGATCACTTGGTGCGCTTTTGTTTTTGTAAGAAAGATGCGGTTTTGGAGGGCGCGCTGGACCGTTTGCGGGATTTTTTTCGGACTTAACGCCGAAGCATAAGGGCAGCGCTTGACGCCGGCCCCTGGGGGGGTTAATCAACCATCCGAACTTGTGGCGGGTGTAGCTCAGTCGGTTAGAGCGCTAGATTGTGGATCTAGAGGTCGGGGGTTCAATTCCCCTCACTCGCCCCACTTTTAACTCATAGAAAATAAACAGGTTTTTAGAATTTCTTCTCAAAAGAATGCATCTATTTTTGTCTTCTTACGTCACTTTTGATGGTTCGGTTTTTGGCAAAAAAACCAGCAATTTTTGAAATCATTACGACTCAAATAATCGCAGAACACATTAAATCCTCCTCCCGCACAAAAAACGAGTCGCAGCGTCTATAGGCGGCTGCCGGGCATTGCGCACCTATCAGTTGGTGTGGTGGAGCCACAGATTTCTCACGAGCAGCCGTCAAGCGCTGGCCGATAATTGGTTAACCATAGGTAAATTTTAGGATTAATGACGAATAAATACCCGCAATGCTATTGACTCATCCAATTGGGTTGTGCCAACATCATGGGTATTCGAGAGATGATATTACTGTCAGGAGTAGTGAAAACTCTGAGAATGACAGAAATATTCCTCAGATGACATAGATTTCCCCCATTTGGGGTAGGCAAGAGTAGGGTGGTCCAGAATATTGGAACAGTCAATATGTTATGAAACGCTTTTTCAGATGGACGCGCTTCTTTAAATAAGAGGATTCGCAACAACATTTTCAAGATTAGGCATTAGTTAGGAGTACAAAATGCAACATATCAAGTCAGTCACCTTCGGTTTTATTCTTGGCGTCGCGGCCTTCGGGTTACCTTCTTTATCTGCCCAAGCCGCAATTGTAGAGCTAATTTCTAATGGCGGCTTCGAAACTGGTGACTTTACAGGCTGGACTGTGAACAATACAGGCAGTGGCGGTGTTTTCGTTGACACACCTGGCACAACCACCCCAACCAGCGGCCATCTCACCTCAGCAGCGGGGGGCTCTGCACACGGATCCTTCTACGCAGTAACCGACCAAAGCGGGCCGGGTGCCCATGAATTATCCCAGAGCTTTACCGTCGCTGCCGGGGCGACGAGCGTGCTCCTCAGTTTCGATCTGTTTGTCAATGACGCAGATGGCGGCCCCTTGTTCGCACCGGGCGGACTAGCCGACGGAACCTCGAACGGCCCCAACCAGCACGCTAGTGTGGATATCATGGCGTCCACCGATGCAGTGTTCCAAACCCTCGGCCTAGCGAACTTCTATCTCGGTGTGGACGCTGGAGCCGACCCTCACGCCTTCTCCACAATTACAGCCGACATAACAGCCCTCGTCGGCGGCGGCGGCACATTCATTTTTAGGCTCGGCGAGGTAGACACCCAGTCGTTTTTAAACGCTGGCATCGATAACGTTAGCATACTAGCCGATCAAGCCGTTGTCCCCATTCCTGCAGCCTTGCCCCTATTCGCAACGGCCATCGCTGGGTTGGGCTTCGCTGGGTATCGCAAGCGCAAGTCAAAAGTCGCCTGACCAAAATTCAAATCTGACTATAGAGAGCGGCGGTCTTCGGGCCGCCGTTTTCTTTCCTGACAATGCGCGCAAGGCTGATGCGCAATGAGGCAAAAAGCAATAGAGTTTAGACGACCAGAGAAAGTCGCTGATCGGGTTTTGAACGCGGGGCATTTTCTGCTCTAAACATGGATTGAGTCACACTCCCCCCACAGATCTAACGCACGAGATCGCGAACATCCTGGACGACGACCAAGGCGGCGGCCAAGGCGGCGGCCCGACACAGCAAACGGCCTTGGGCACTCAGGTCAAGCCATCTCCGAGTGCCACCGCCCCTTTAGGAATCCTTAATTGGTATCAACTACGTTCAAATCCGAATTGGGGATTTTGGAGTAGTAACATTGGTCAGTCTCGCGGACGGAACGATCGAGCGGATGACATCGCTGGCGCAACCTTTTGATGATGACATTGAAAAGATTTACGGGGTCGCTACCGTTATCAAGGGCATTGCGGGGCAAACAAATTTTCTGGCTTTGAACGCCAATGTAGAGGCCGCAAGAGCCGGCGACGCCGGTCACGGCTTTGCAGTCGTTGCCCAGGAAGTCAAAAACCTTTCCGCCAGTACCCGTGAAGCGACAGATCGCATCAATGATGTTGTCGGCACCACTGCCACGCAAATTCAAGAGCTGTATAAACAGCTGGCGGCACTGATCGGGCAGTCCGAAGGCAATATTGATCCTGTTTCAGCCCTGATTGAGGCGTTGCACGTGGATATGGAAGATATTCGCAGGGTGGCAACGTCCATCAATGAAATATCTGCGCAAACACATCTTCTGGCCCTTAACGCCACGATTGAAGCCAGCCGGGCGGGTGAAGTCGGTCGCGGATTTGCGGTTGTTGCGGGGGAAGTGAAAACCCTTTCCGGCAGCACCCGGGATGCGACGGATCGGATCGGTGAAATGGTCGCAATTATGGCCCAGCGGGTACAAAACCTGAGCGAGGAATTGGTCAGCATCGTTGATGGCAGCGCGGTAGCTGAGCAATCAGCGGAAGAAAATACAATCACGACCCAAGATGCGGGCGCTCAAGACGCCGCGCCATTGAGCGCGCATCAGATCGAATTGGTGCAGTCCACCTTCGCCATAGTCGAGACGATTGCCGATGCGGCGGCAGAGCTGTTTTACAATCGACTGTTTGAACACGACCCCTCGGTCCGGCCACTGTTTAAGGGTGACATCACGGAGCAGGGACAGAAATTGATGGCGACCTTAAAAGTCGTGGTCAATGGCCTGACCAAGTTGGAAGCCATTGTGCCCGCGGTTCAAATACTGGGTCAACGGCATCGGGAATACGGTGTCGAGGAACATCACTATGATACCGTTGGTGCGGCCCTGCTTTGGACCCTGGAGCAGGGCTTGGGCGAGGCCTTTACCGATGAAGTTCACGATGCCTGGGCAGCAACCTATACCCTGATTGCCGACGTCATGAAGGATGCGGCACGGCAGTCGGTAGCGGCCTAATAATCCACGCTGACAATTGACACTGGCAATAGACTGGATAGCCGGTCGTTCGGTTATCCCTTGAGCAGCCGGCGCACAGACGCGGCAGCGGTAACCTTGCCCCTGCCCCGGTAGGCCTCGTGGTTTTGTTCAATATCGGCCAGTTTATAGAGGTAATTGACCATCAGGCCCGCCGCACCATCCAGGCCATTGCGGGAAGTGTCGCCCAGCCAGTTGATCCGCTCCAGCCTGGCGCCATTGGAAAGATGGAAATTCTGTACCGGGTCCAAGGCGCGCTGACCGCGTTTTTCCTCCAGCAAGTAATGCGCTGCCAACGGCTCCACCACCGGGCGGATCGCAGCAGTTGCAGCTTCATCCTGGTGCCAGTCACTGCGCGCCAACAGGTTGCGCAAGGCATCCCGCCCATTGGCGCTGCCCGCAACCTCTATCAAGGCGGCATCAAGCCCCCGGTCCCACAAATCCACCGGCACACTTTCATCCTTGGCCAAGGTGGCCGTCAACCAAGCCCGGAAACCCGGCACCGGTGACAGGGTCGCGAAAGTCTTCAACTTCGGCAGTTCGCGGCGCAATTCATCAACCACCCGCTTAATCAGAAAATCGCCGAAGCTGACCTGGGCCAATCCGGCCTGGGCGTTGGAGATGGAATAGAATATCGCCGTGTCCGCCTTACCCGGATCACCTTCCGGGGCATGTTCGTCCAGTAAAACCTGAACGTTGTCGGCCATACCGCTGACCAGGGCGACCTCAACAAAGATCAATGGTTCGTCAGGCATTCGGGGATGAAAAAAAGCAAAACAGCGGCGATCACTATCCAACCGGTTTTTCAGGTCATCCCAGGAGCGGATTTCGTGTACCGCTTCGTAGGCCATGAGTTTTTCCAACAAGGCGGCAGGCGACCCCCAGGTAATGCGCTCCAGATCCAGAAAGCCAATGTCGAACCACGAGGTCAGCAACTCCCGCAAATCATCGTTCAGGGGCCTCAGGCTGGGCTCTTCACCCAGCAGAGAGAGAATTTCCGCCCGCATATCAACAAGGAATTTCACCCCCTGGGGCAGCGCATTGAATTGTGTCAACAAGGCCACCCGGCGATGCACAAGGGCCGCGCGTAATTCCCGTTCCGCCCGCCCCGTATCGGCGCCCGTCTCCATCGCCTGCAGGGCCGCCATGGCCTTGTCCACCCGTTCCCTATCGACGCCATAATCCGTTGCCAGCAATAATAAAAAGCGCCGTCGCCCCTCAGGCCCTAATTCGAGATAGAAATGGCCCAGTTCTGCTGCGCCCGCACGCGCCGAGACATCACCGCCCCGGCGGTCCAGGCAATCTTCGATGCGTTGTTTCAGCTTTTCGATACCGGCATCGTTCAGCTCAGCACCCTGGGTATCTCCCTCGGAGGTGCCGAACAACGCCCGCCGCAGCGGTGCCATGGTCCGATCAAAAAGGCTCTCTCTATGCAACATCACAAATCCATAAATTCATGTAAACGAACAATGACATAATAAGTGTTACCATTCCGTTCAACCGGTAAATGTATGGCTGAGACAATCTATCGCAATTTCGCCAGCACGCCTGGCAGCGCCGGGGCCAGGTCCTCTGCCGTCAAACCAGGGCCAAAAGCCTGGGCGGCAGCGCCGTGCAACCAGCAGGCCGCCGCTGCCGCTTCAAATGCCGGCACTCCTTGGGCCAGCAGGCCGGTACAAAGCCCCGCCAACACATCGCCGGAGCCTGCCGTTGCCAAATCCGGGGGCGCATTGGTATTGATCACCACCCGACCATCCGGTGCGGCGATCACGGTATCGGGGCCTTTTAACAAAACCACGGCACCACAATCGGCAGCGGCGCGGCGGGTTCGTTGCAGCTTGTCGCCTGCGCCATCAAACAGACGGCTGAATTCACCTCCGTGGGGCGTCAGGATGCAGTTACCATGCAGTTTTTGAAACAGGCCCTTTCGCGCCTTGGTAAAGGCCGTAATGGCATCCGCATCCAACACCACCGCCTTGCCCAGACCCAACGCCGCCAGAATATTTTCCCGCAAACTTTTACCGACGCCAGCGCCGGGGCCTAAGCAAACGACATTGCGCCGTGGGTCGGATATGACCCGGCGGAAACCCGCTGCGTCTGTCCATGGACTGATCATAACCGCTGTCAGATGGGCCGCATTTTCAGCCACTGCAGCTTTCGGCGAGGCCACAGTGACCAGCCCGGCACCTACGCGCAGGGCGGCACCGGCGGCCAGGCGTGCGGCACCGGTCTTGCCCACGCCGCCGCTTACAACCACCGCATGGCCGCGAGTGTATTTGTGGCCGTCAGGGCGCAGGGGTGGCCAGCTGGGCAGCCAGAGGGACGGTTTATTGCACCAGGTTTGCGGCTGAATTTTGCCGAGCACCGCACCGGGAATACCTATATCCACTACCGACAGATCGCCGCAAAGCCCCCGGCCCGGATAAAGCAGATGGCCGCTTTTAGCTCGAAAGAAGGTCACCGTCAGGGCCGCCTGCGGGGCAAAGCCAAGAACCTGGCCGCTGTCACCATGCACACCGGAAGGCACATCGATGGCGATGATGGGAAGACCGCGTTTTTCCGCCGCAACCAATGCCGCCCGTGCGGGACCTTTCAGCGGCCGTGCCAAACCGGCACCAAACAGGGCATCAACGACCAGATCAGCACCGTCCAGAATTTCGTTGTTCAGCGCCCCTACCTTGCCCCGCCAACGCCGGGCCATGGCAGCGGCATCGCCCTTTAGTTTGGCCTTTTCCCCCAACAGCGCCAGACGGACCTTGGCCCCGGCCTTTTTCAAATGCCGCGCGATGACAAAGCCATCACCACCATTGTTGCCGGGGCCACACAGGACCGCCACGGTTTGCACACCAAAGCGCTCCAGGATCGCATCGGCGCAGGCCTTCCCCGCCGCCTCCATCAATGTTTCGCCGCTCACGCCCGATGCCATCGCCGCACGGTCAGCGGCATACATTTGCGCAACGGAGAGGACTTCGGTCATGCTATCGCTACAGGTTAGGTTCCCTGTCCATGGGACGGGCAGTTTCAAAAGCCCGGGCCGCGCGCAGGACCATATCTTCGCGGAAGCTGTCGCCAACGATTTGCAATCCCACCGGCAGGCCGTCTTTTGTAAAGCCGCAGGGGATGGAGCAGGCCGGTTGCTGGGTCATATTGAAGGGGTAGCTGAACGGTGTCCAATCTGTCCAATAGGTATCATCCGGCGCGCTGCCAGGGGGCTGCAGGCGACCAACATCGAATGCGGGCACCGCCAAGGAAGGCGTCAGCAGTAAATCATAGGTGCGATGAAATTCCCGCATATGCAGGCACAAGGCCGTACGCCCTTCCAGGGCCCGCATATAATCCACAATGGATAGCTCTTTGCCTTCGGCGACAATTTCGGCCAATTCCGGTTCCAGCTTTGCCATCTCCGCGGCTGGCAGACCGGCAAAGGCACCTGCCGAGCCGGCCCACCAATGGGCCTTAAAATCTGCCTTGGGATTGGCGAAACCAGGGTCCTTCCGTTCGACATTGGCCCCAAGATCCGTAAAAGCGCTTACCGCGTCTTCAACAATTCGGGCGACCTCTTCATCGACCTTGGCATAGCCAAGATCGGGGCTATACGCGATCCGCAGCCCCGCTATGCCGTCCTCCAGACCATCCGTAAAATCAGTACCCTGATATAGGAGAGCGGTATGATCCCGATAATCGGGTTCAGACAGGACATTCAGCATCAGGGCGGCATCACGCACCGAGCGTGTCATGGGCCCGACATGGGACAGGGTGCGCATGGCGCTTTCGGGATAGACGGGGACCCGGCCATAATTTGCCTTAATACCAAAAACGCCGGTGAAGGATGCCGGGATGCGGATCGAGCCGCCGCCATCGGAACCAACCGCCAATGGCCCCATATAGGCGGCCAAGGCGGCAGAGGCCCCGCCCGACGATCCACCCGGCGTCTTGGCCAGGTTCCAGGGATTGCGCGTGATACCACTCAAGGCACTTTCCGTCAGGCCTTTCCAGCCCACCTCCGGCGTTGTGGTCTTGCCCAACAACACCGCGCCATGTTCCCGCAGACGAGCGACACAGGGCGCGTCCTCTTCCCACGGCCCGGCCGGATCAACCGTGAGCGATCCCTTCAGGGTCGGCCAACCTTTTGTCAGCACCAAATCCTTGATGGTGGTCGGCACGCCGTCCAGCAGGCCCATGGGCGCACCTTTGGCCCAACGCGCCTCGGACTCCCCAGCCGCCGCCATGGCACCTTCATCATCAATGATCATGAAGGCATTGATCTTGTCATTCTTATCGTGAATACGGTCCAGTACCGCGCGGGTTGCCTCGCGCGGCGAAATGCTGCCACTTCGATAGCCTGCCAACAGTTCAACGGCACTCATTCTAATCAGATCATCGCTCATAATGTTTCCTCCATCGTCGACGTTTTTTGATTTAGCCTTTTGGATACCAGTTGCGGCTTTGCACCCGGACCCTATCCATTTCTGACACAGACAATGTTCCGCGCAGTTTGTCGAAATACCAGGCCGCCAGGTCAGGCTTTTGCACCGCGCCCAAAAGGGCCCAATAGTAGGCCTTGGCCGGGTCTTGCGTCACACCTTCACCGAACAAATACATGCGTGCCAGCATCAATTGGGCAAGGGCATTGCCACCTTCCCCCGCCTGACCGAAAAGATAGGCCGCACGAGGCAGATCCCGCGGCACGCCATCGCCGTTATAATAGACAAAGCCAAGGTTATATTTCGCCTTGTCCAAACCTGCTTCTGCCGCAGCCTGAAACAAAGCGGAAGCCTCGCCCGAATCCTGGCGCACGCCGTTGCCAAAATAGAACAGATAACCGAGGTTGCGCATGGCCTTGGCATTGCCTTTGTCAACGGCTTGGCGCAGAAGGTCCGCCGCCGCCTTATAATTCTGCTCCACGCCACGGCCTTGAATAAAAAGCTGCGCCAGATTTCGCATAGCCTTGGCGTTGCCCTCGTTTGCCGCGCGCCGGTACCACGAAGCAGCGGCCACTAAATCTTGGGCGACCACAGTGCCGTCCTCAAGATAAACCCCGATCACGCGCTGTGCCTCCGGATAGCCCTGCTCCGCCGCCCTGCCGAACCATTGATAGGCAATTTGTTGATTACGTTCGACACCGTGGCCCCGGTCATACATCAGACCCAGCCAATGCTGCGCCTCCCCCAATCCGGCATCCGCCCCCCGCCGAAAAGACACCAACGCACTGTCATACCGGCCCGTCTTGTAATCATCATGAGCCCGGGACAGATCAGTCGTTTGTGCCCCTGCGGGTGCGAAAGGCAGCAGCATCAAACTAAGGCAGAAAACGACGCCCCGACCGAACGTCGCATATGTATGGTGTGTAAACATGGCGATACTCTACGTCCCCGGCCTTGCCGCGACAAGCGACAGCTGGCCATATGCCGCTTGCCTCAATAGGTCCACTCTGACAGCCTATGACAAAGTCAACAAAACAATTGTTCGGGGGAATAAGCCATGCGCGTGGTCATCGCCATGATGAAACACGAAACCAACACCTTTTCACCGGTGCCAACGCCCATTGAACGGTTTGCCAAGGGCCAGCCTTTGCCTTTTGAGGGGCAGGAAGTCTACGACGCCTTCAAGGGCACGGGCAGCGGGATCGGTGCCTATATTGATTTGGCGGAGGCAGCGGGTGCTGAAATGGTCTTCCCCATTGCAGCCAACGCGCCGCCGTCGGGCCCGGTCCACGATGATGCCTTTGAGTATATCACCTCCCGCATTTGCGCGGCGGTCGAAGCGGGCTGTGATGCCATATTGCTGGACCTGCATGGTGCCATGGTGACCCAAAGCATGGATGATGGTGAAGGTGCCTTGTTGTCCCGTTTGCGGCAGATCGCGCCGGACGTTCCCATGGCCGTGACCCTGGATATGCATACCAACATGTATCCGGCCATTGCGGATAATGCCACGGTCATCGCAGGCTATCAAACCTATCCCCATATTGACAATTACGAGACGGCGGAGCGGGCCGGCAAGCCCGTGTTCGCCATGCTGGCGGGGTCGGGCAAACCCACAATGGTATGGGGCAACCGGCCCATGCTGCCCCATGTGATGCGCCAGGGTACTGATAATTTCCCCAACAAAGACCTACAGGACATGACCCGGCGGATGGAGGCAGAAGGTGCCCTGATCGCCACATTGTTCGTGGGCTTCCCGCACGCAGATATTCACAATGCGGGTCTGTCTGCCGTGGTTGTCACCGACAACGATCCCGATCTGGCGGAACGCTACCGGGATGAACTGCTGGACTTCGCCTGGGCCCAACGGGAAGCCTTTGTCTATGAAATCGAGCCGCTGGAAGAGTCCCTCGCCCGTGCCAAAGCGGCAACGAAAGGCCCGGTGGTCGTCCTTGATCACTATGACAATGCCGCCTCGGGCGGGACCATGGATACCATGACCGTATTGGGCGGTGTGCTTGATGCCGGACTGGAGAACGTAGCGGTCTTTGCCATTCATGATCCAGGTGCCGTACAGGAAATGATCGCCGCAGGCATCGGGGCAAAGGTCACGGTTAGTTTGGGCGGCAAGATCGATATGCCGTCCATCAATCGCAAAGGTGCGCCGCGTCCCGTCAGCGGCACGGTCAAGCTGATCTCCAACGGGCAGTACCGCAATCGGGGGCCCATGGCCCAGGGCACATTGCAGGACATGGGACCGTCCGTGGTGTTGGATACGGGCAAGGTGGAAATCGTCGTGATCTCCCGCCATCAGGAACCCAACGATCTGAACTGTTTTCTGAGCATGGGGATCGACCCGCTGGAAAAACATTATCTGATGCTGAAAAGCCGCATTCACTACCGGGCCGGGTTCGCCGACATCGCCACGCAAGTGATTGAATGCGCCGGTGTTGGGGTCTGTACATCCGACTATGACATGCTGGATTTCAAGAATGTGCGGCGACCGATATTTCCCCTCGATAAAATCAATGATCCTAATCCCTAATTCTCCAATTGACCGCAAACCTAACAAACTAAGGAATATCGAAAATGCAAAGTGGAGAAATTGTTTTTACCGCCATGGACCGGGTCATCTTTGGCCAGTCCGCGACGGATGCGGTCGCAGCAGAAGCTGAACGCCTGAACGCGGAACGCGTGTTCCTGTTGGTCAGCGGCACCTTGAACAGGGAGACGGATGCGGTCGACAAAATGGCCACAGCGTTAGGCTCTCGTTATGCCGGACGCTGGGACGATATGCCGTCCCATTCCCCGCGCGAAGCCGTGGTGGGTTGCGCCAACGCAGCGCGGGAGGTGGGCTGTGATCTGCTGGTCAGTTTCGGCGGCGGCTCAGCCACGGACGGCGGCAAGGCGGTGACCATCTGCCTGCAGCACAACATCACGGAGGCCGCTGGGTTGGAGCCGTTTCGCACCATTGTGGATGCGAACGGTGATCGTTTCTTCCCCGACTATGACCCGCCCGAGGTGCGCCAGATCGTTGTGCCGACCACCCTGTCGGGAGGTGAATTCAACGCCCGTGCAGGCGTCACCAATACGGTGGAAAAGCTGAAACAAAGCTATATCCATCCCGGCATCATCCCCCTTTCGGTGATCCTGGACCCGGCTGCAACAATCTACACACCGGAATGGCTGTGGCTGTCCACCGGCATCAGGGCGGTGGATCATGCGGTGGAAACCTATTGTTCCCTGGATGCCAATGACTATACGGATGGTGCGGCCCTGCAGGCCCTGAGCCTGTTGAGCAAGGGCCTGCCACGGGTAAAAGCCGACCCGAACGATCTGGAGGCGCGCCTGCAATGCCTCATGGGGGCGTGGATTTCCATGACCGGCATTGTCACCGGCACGCGGTTGGGGGCGAGCCATGCCATCGGGCATATTCTGGGCGGCACGGCGAATGTGCCCCACGGTTATACTTCCTGCGTCATGCTGCCTTATGTGCTGGACTATAACGCCGCCATCAACAGCAATCGCCAGGCCGATATTTCCCGGGCCCTGGGACAGCCGAAGGCATCCGCAGGCGATGCCCTGGACAAATTAATCGCCGGTCTGGGCATGCCACGAACCCTGCGGGATGTGGATATCACCGAGGATCAACTGCCCCTGTTGGCGGAGAATTGCATGCTGGATTCCTGGACCTATTCCAATCCACGGGAGATCCGCGCACCGGAACAGGTCATGGAAATACTACGCGCCGCTTTTTAGAGGAAAGCCTTCATGAGCAAGTATTAAGGCGAGGCTTGGAATAAGTGCTTGAATCAGCCAAGTTGATTCGTTTGTCGAACTTCACGGGAACTAATTTACAGTCCTTTTTCGGCGGTTTGAGCCGCAGACATCCGCCCCTAAATTTCCATAATATTTCTCTTAAGCAAATGATTTGCAATAGATAATTGACATAATCCACATCTAGCTGTGGAAAGCCTGTGGAGCAATTGTGTAATAATATTTCACTTATCCACAGTTTTTTGACGCTTTATTTCGATATTTTCTTGTTTTCCGCAGTATCATGATCCACCATTTGATCAGCGGTTACGAGGGAAGTTTTTTCTGCCTTCAAAAGCAGAAAGTTCAAAAGCCGGGATCGCTGCGGGATATCAAGACCCATTTGTTTTGATCAACCTTGGTTGGTGAAGGCCATTGGATACCGCGTCTGCCTCTCCTTCGGGGTTGGTGATGCGGATGATATTTCGGGATTGGCACCCTTCGGAATGGCCTTCGGGCTGTCTCGTTCGGGGAAAGATCGAACGACCAAAACATCTTCGGATGGGTGGGTCAGCTGGAAAGGACGGCGCGTTTTCGGATGTGCCCTGGACCAGCAACCGCGACAGGCTGCCTTCGGGCGATCAGGCGCGGGGCCGGCGCACCACGGCGTGGATCTTCGGATCGACCCGGAACGCGTAGGCCAAGCCGGCGGAAGCGGCTTTCGGGCGGTTTTGGTTGGTGGGTTGGGCGGCAGCCGCTGCGATACCCTGGGCGCAAGCTCATGGGTGACAAGGTGGAGGCAGGAACAACCCGAACGGCAGCAGGCATCTTGGGATGCCGGTACGCCGGGGTTGCCTATCCTTCGGGGTGGCAGCTTGGATCATGGTGGATGCGCGATCTTCGGGTTGCTGTTTTGCCCAGGTCCGCTGGATGGATAAGTCACCTTTGGGAGGCTTCAAAATTTGGCAAACGGCGCGGCGTGCCCTTCGGGGTGTAACGCACCGGTCAGCAGGAACGGTCCACGGGTTCGCCCGCGGTTCGGACAGGCTGGCAACCCGGTCGAGGCGTCAAGCGGGTTTAACCCGTGGGTGTGTCTGGATTGGTTGGATCGGACTGTTATGGCGGTGCACCTTCGGGTCTGCGGCGATTTCGGAAAAGATCCACGCAGTGAGGCGATTGTGGAATGTGACCTTTCGGGGTGAGGTTCCCTGACCACCGATCTGCTGGAGCAGCAGCTCCCTTTATGAGGGTCTGTTGATCGGGGTCTTCGGATCTTGGTTTTCGGGCACTGCCTTCAAGCTGGGACCTTCGGGCCACCGTTTTTGGGCGACAATCTTTGGGCTACGGCCTTCGGGTGGCGCATATTGGGATGGTTGGACTCCGTGAACCGGCAGCCCTTCGGGGCACAGAGGCTTCGGCCTTTGGAGACTTCCGCCTTCACGGGCTTTAGGATCACTGGTTCCGAGGCGTCAGGCGTGTCCTTCGGGGCACATTGCTAGGACCCCGCGTCCAATGCACCTGACGCCTCTCTTTTTGTCTGAAATGCCTCTCCCATAGCCCCGTCAATCGGTCACTCCGGATCTCATTCGTCTGTCTGATAGGCCTTTTGCAGGGCGCGGGAAATCACGACATTCTGAATTTCCGTCGTGCCGTCGACATATTGCGCCACTTTTGCAGCCGCCAGATGGCGGGCCAGGGGGTAATCCTGCTTCAAGCCATCGGCACCCATGGCCTGCATGCAGGCATTAAGGCCGTTGAAAGCGGCGCGGGTGGCGAATTTTTTCGCATGCGCGGCGGCTTCGGCGGATGCGCCGCCCTGATCAATAAGACGGGCCGCATCATAGGCGAGCAGGTCGCTTGCGCGCATGTCCGTTGCGACATCGGCCAGCTGCCATTGCAATCCCTGTTGCTCCGCCAGGGGGCGACCGAACGCATGGCGCTGCAGAATATGTGGCATCGCGGTATCCAGGCCAGCGCGGAGCATTGCAACGCACATGGCGGCGACACAGGCGCGGGCAAGATCAATGCCCGCCATGGCTGCCTTGAACCCCTGCCCTGCCGGCACCAGTTGCTGGCCCGGACCAACCTGAACATTCTCAAAGCGAAAGCCCCCCGCACCAATAGCGTGACAACCAAGCATTTCGTAGGCCGGCAACCGGGTCACGCCCGGCGTATCCACCGGGACCTGAAAACTGGCGATGCCCCGGGCACCGGCAGCGGGATCGGTCTGGGCAAAAACATTCAGCAGATCAGCGTGCGGTGCATTGCTGATCCAGGCTTTCTCCCCATTCAGGACATAGCTCCCCTTGTCACCTTCGGCGCGCATGGCAATGGCGGCGGCATCGCTGCCACCCTGCGGTTCGGTCAGCAGGAAAGCGCCAATCATCTCGCCGGCGATCATCTTGGGCAAATAGCCCTCGATCATATCCGGGGTGCCGGCGTTATCGATAAAGCGGGCATGGTTATTATGAACGACGAGGGCGAAAGCGACGGACATATCCACATAGGTCAACTCTTCCAACACCTTCAACAAGGCGCATGTCCCAATACCCCTGCCCCCCCGATCCGTGCGCACCAACAAGCCGCAAAGTCCCGCATCGGCGGCGGCCTGAAACACCTCGCGCGGCATCTCCCGGTCCATTTCCCACTGCCTGCAATGGCGGGCAACATAACCCGCAGCGAATTCCTTGGCGTCCGCAACAACGGCCAGTTCGTCTTCGTTTAGATCAATGTTGCTCATTTAACTTATCCATCTCAGATAACCTGTAAAATTATCGGTTCGATACGCCACTGTGAATTTAAGCTTCCAGCCATCGACGTTGCAATGTCGGCTATTCCCAAAATATTTTGGCACACCGACCAAACGGATCGAAGGTCTTTCCCTTTGGGAAACTCAGATTGCCCAAACGCCTAGTGCTTAATCGCCCAAACGTGCCAAGACTTTACGTTTTCTACGCCAGCCGATGCAGCCAATGAGCACGAGGCCAGAGCCAAAGAGAGGCATTGCGGCTGGCAGCGGCACCACGGAAGCATTTCCCTCCGCCACTACTTCAACGTTGAGATAGCCGATCTCGCCGGCGGCAAGGTTTAGATTAAAAACAAAAGAGCCGTCCGGCTTTGTTCCCGGGTCACAGGTAGTTGTGGCGCCGCAAGATGCCGTTTCAGCTTCAAAAAACCCATCTTCAGGCACCCGGTGGCCATCCACGAAAGTGCTGCGTTGCACCCGAACACGGGAACTCGCGAAAGCGGTGCCGCGCGGATCTGCGGTGGCACTATTTGCAAGTACATAGGCCACCGTCCATGACGCGACTAATGCCTCCGTCGTGATGTTTTCAAACGCGATTAAGACATCCCAGCGAACTCTGGACGAGGCGAATTCAACCGGGTCCGTTGCCTGGCCAAAAGCTTCCGCCCCAAAAGTCGTTATATTACTTGAAGAACTATAGCTGTTGCGGCCATGGCCCTCGGCACCGCCTCTGAACGCATCAACAGTCTGAAAGTTGATGTTTGGTGGGGTCGGGAACAAATTCTCAAATTGCGGATCAGACGAACCGAATGTGGTCGTAGATCCAGGCTTGTCGACGACCTGGGTACTCCCGTCCGACGTCGCTTGGGCATTGGCCCCATAGTTGATCCTGGCACCGCGAAATACCAATCCTTCCGCGATGGAGGCAAGGTCAATGGTTGCAGTGGCTGACGCAGCATAAACCGATGCGGCGTTTGCCCCGGCGCAAACCGCGCCTACGTTAAGCGCAACAAAGCCGACAAATATTAATGCGCGGTACATCCCGTTTACCTCTCTTGGAGAACGGTCCAGCTATTACATGCGTCTAATTATCCAAAAGTATAACCACCTTTGTGATGAACTTGCAACAATTCACCACTGAATGCAGCACCCTACGTGCCCGCCATCCAGGCTTCTTTGTCAAAGGCGACGTTGTCGCCAAAGTAATGCACGGCGGCTTCCAGCTTATCCATTTCCTCTATGCGATAAATGCGTTTTGAACCGGCGATCCGTTCGACCACTTCGTGTTCGTTGACCCAGTCGTCGCAGGTTTGCAGAGTGCTTTGGCGCTGCACCACGTCCCAAATATAATAATGATGGGGCACCACGATGCGCGGCTGCAAACGGTCCACGATGGCCTGTACATGGATATGCCCCATGACATGTTGGGAGGCATCCACGGGCAACAGGGCCATATCGATATGGCCCAGGGCCTGCCAGATGTCGTCGGGCGGATTATGGCGATTATCCCCCCAATGGACGATCCGCATGCCCCCGGTTTCCACGACGATCAGGCAATGATCCCAGGAGCGGGGATTATTGGGTGGCTCTACATCCGTACCGTTGAAATGTTTATGGATCTTTTTGAAATCGTAGATGTTGCAGGAACTATCTATCGCATGCTTGTCCGCCAAACCATAGATGGTCATGTCGCCGAATGAATACATACCGATCAGCCGATCCAACAGCACATGGGCGTCCAGGCGGTGCAGGGCATCATGGTCAAAATGGGCGTGGGTTGAACAACCGATATCCACCGCCGTTATGGGGAAATCCTTAAAATACCAATCCCACGTACGTGAGGGATGATTGCGCCACGGATCGATCATCACGCTGACCCCCTTGGGTGAGGTGATGCGAAAGGCGGAGCTGCCGAAAAACGCCACTTCAACCGGGCCATTGTGGTTCGGCGCGTTGAACGTGCTATCAGCCTGCAGATCAATCATCCGATTATGGTTGGAGGTCATTTGCCAGACGTTGAGGCCGGTATCTTTATCGGTCATAGCAATAATCCCGCCAGATGCTTGCGATGGTGCTGGCTGTCGCCATGTTGCTGTTCGCACCACAAGGCCCGGCGGCGAAACAGCTGGGCATCACATTCATAGGTAAAGCCAAAAGCACCATGGAACTGGATGGCACGATCAGAGGCAAAGGCGAAGGCGTCCGCTGCCTGGGCCTTGGCCATGCGCACGGCAACTTCGTCCCGACTACCGTGACCACCCTGACCACTGCGATCCGTACCAAATTCGAAAATGGTCGCAGCGTGATAGAGGTGAGAGCGCGCGGCGTCCAACCCGGTCAAGGCATCGACCATGGGATGTTTCAGGGCCTGATAGGCACCAATGAAATGATCGAACTGCCGCCGGGTGGTGAGATATTCAAGGGTCACGTTGATGACCCCCGCCGTCCCGCCGCACATTTCCGCAGCATACAGCAGACAGGTCGCCAGATGTAGGCTTTTCAGACATGCCGAAGCATCACCGCCCGTCAACAAGTTGGCCCTGGGCACCGACAGACCATCCAGGTTTAAGCCATAGCTGCGCCGGGTCTCGTCAATCACCACCTCCCGCCGTAAAGCACCATCGGGCAAATCGGACGCCTCAACCAGCAGCAATGCCGGTGCACCATCCATAGCCACCGACAGCACGAACAGATCCGCCAAGCCCGCATCCGTCACAAAGGTCTTGCCGCCGCCTAAACGCAAGCTGTCACCATCAACCGTCGCGGTGCAGGTCAGATTGCTCAGATCCCAATCCCCATGCGCTTCGCTCAAGGCCAGGGCGGCGATGCTGCCGCCGGCCAATTGCGGCAGCCATTGAGATTTCTGATCGTCATCGCCAACGGCCAGGATCACCTGGGCTGCCAGGGTGGTGGCAATCAGGGGCGAGGAAAAAAGATTGCGGCCCATGGGTTCCACAATGCTGACCACTTCGCCAAGGCCAAGGCCGCTGCCGCCATATTCTTCAGGTATGGCAACACCAAGCCAGCCCAGGGCAGCTATTTCAGCCCACAGGTCCCGCTCGATAGAACCATCCGCCGTCATCTGTTGGCGCACGCTGGCGATGGGCGATTTATTGGCCGAAAAGGACTGGGCGATTTCCATCAATTGGCCCTGCTCATCCGTGAACAGGATATCCGCTTGCTCTATTCGTGCATTTTGTTCTGGCATGCTGACTACTCTCTACTCGGACTTCGGCAGGCCCAGGACCCGCTCGCCAACGATGTTCTTTTGCACCTGCGAGGTGCCGCCGCCAATGGTGCCGGAAAACGCATTGAAGTAACCGCGCTGCCACCGGCCCCCATCAATTGCCCCATCGTCCCCCACATAGCGGGAGGCATTGGCACCTTGCAGGGTCATCGCGAATTGGTTCAAACGCCGCCGCCATTCGGAATTCGTCAACTTCCGCGCCATGGCGATGGAACCGGGCCATTCCGATGCCAGGCCGGGGATTTTGTCCCGCTGATTGTTCAGATCCAGGCCGCGCTCTTCCATCATAAACGCCACCAATTGATCCCGCACAATTGCGTCTTCAATTGCGGGATGACCGTCACGCATGGCATGGCGGGCCATCTCCACCACCTCATCGGTAGAAACCTGCATGGAATGGACACCGCCCGCTTGACCGCCACTGACCGCGCGTTCAAAGGTCAGGGTTTTCATGGCCACTTGCCAGCCCTTGCCTTCTTCGCCGATCAGGCAGCTATCGGGCACCCGTACATTGTCAAAAAAGGTTTGGGTGAAGCCAAATTCGCCGGTCAGTTTTTTGATTGGCACCGGGTCAATGCCGGGAATTTTCATGGGGATGAGAAAATAGCTCAACCCTTCGTACTTGGTATTGGTTTCGGTATTGCTGCGGGCCAGCAGGATCATGAAGTCGGCATAAGATCCCAACGAAGTCCATATTTTGGAACCGTTAAGGACGAATTCATCACCATCGCGGACCGCGCGCAGCTGTGCATTTCCCAGATCGGAGCCGTGATCAGGTTCCGAGAACCCCTGACACCAGATGTCTTCCGCGCTCAAGATGCGTTTGATATAGGCTTCCTTTTGCGCATCCGATCCCATGTTCAGGATCAAGGGCCCGGCCCAGCTTAAACCAATGGTATTGGTCATGAAGGGGACCTTTTGCGCCACCATTTCGGCTGTCGCAATATCCTGGAATGCCTGATCCTTACCACCGCCGCCATATTCCTTCGGCCAGGCCATGCCCAGATAACCTGCGTCGTAAACCTTGCGTTGCCAGGTGCGTAGAAAATCGAACTGCTGATCCGTGCCCACTTCCATGAAACTCTGCGGCAATAGATAGCCCGGATCCGCCGGTCGGTTCTCGGTGAACCAGGCAGACACTTCGGCCTGAAATTCAGCTTTTTCCTGGGGGGAAATACTCATCTGTTTTACCTTTGACTTTAAGGATCAAGCCGGCGTGCGAATGCCTGAGAAGGCCGCGACCTTCCACTGCCCTTCGCGTTTTTGCAGAATATAGAAGGCGCCGACATTTTCGATGGCGCTGTTGTCTTCCCGCCTGCGGGTCGCGGTGACCAGAACGTGGGCCTTGGTCTCTTCCACATGGACCACATTGTAATCTGAATCGCCATGATGAAAGCCCGTGGCCTCCCGCAGCTTTGCCGGATCGAACGGGTAACGTTCCCGCATCTGCACATCGTCTTCGGTGATATAGGCGACAGGCAAATGCACCAGGGCCTGGATATCATCACGGGTTCCAACCTCAATGGCGTCTTGATACCTGTTCAACAGCTCCATCACCTCTGCCACCAGTTCTTCGCGTCTCGACATACCGCTTCACTCCCTAAATTATGCGACTTACCTGCGAAGATAACCGGCGCTGGTCGATTTGACCATGCGCGCCAATTAGATCGACCTTTGAGAATGTTATGAAACTAAATGTAGACGCCGTTGCACACGTTGCCTACGGGGGGTACAAGGGTGGCGAATTTATTCGTCGGTGATGGGATCATTCGACGCAGGACTTTGACACGATAGATTTTTGACACAAACGACATCTAATCCGAAAGGGATAACTCATGGCACGGAACAAAATCGCACTGATCGGTGGCGGTAACATTGGCGGCACCTTGGCCCATTTGGCCGGCCTAAAAGAACTCGGCGATGTGGTGATGTTCGACATCGTTGATGGACTACCCCAGGGCAAGACCCTGGATCTGGGTCAGGCCTCACCGGTCGAGGGCTACAACAGTGCGCTCTCTGGCAGCAATTCCTATGCCGCCATAAAAGGTGCCGATGTCATCATCGTCACCGCCGGCGTGGCGCGCAAGCCGGGCATGAGCCGCGATGATCTGCTGGGCATCAATATCAAGGTCATGCAGCAGGTCGGTGCGGGCATCAAGAAATATGCCCCCAATGCGTTCGTTATCTGCATCACCAATCCCCTGGATGCCATGGTCTGGGTATTGCGCGAGATTACGGGCCTGCCCGCCAATCGCGTCGTCGGCATGGCCGGTGTTCTGGACTCCGCCCGCTTCCGCCTGTTCCTGGCGGAAGAATTCAACGTCTCCGTCCAGGATGTGACGGCATTTGTTCTGGGCGGCCACGGCGACA
>Ga0233439_10001683_pt1 | contig 27293 bp, 14 predicted proteins | sample SI_123_September_6_FD_182713 | JGI IMG/M metagenome (GOLD analysis project Ga0233439, IMG submission 182713) | Seawater microbial communities from Saanich Inlet, British Columbia, Canada - SI_123_September2016_100_MG | ecosystem: Environmental > Aquatic > Marine > Inlet | place: Canada: British... | reverse complement strand
AGCATATTATTAATTATATATTAGCATATTATTAATTATATATTAGCATATTATTAATTATATATTAGCATATTATTAATTATATATTAGCATATTATTAATTATATATTAGCATATTATTAATTATATATTAGCATATTATTAATTATATATTAGCATATTATTAATTATCAAATGTATTTACTGTTTTTTCGATATAATCAATTCCTAATGTTTTATAAATGTCTGATATATTACCAACATTGATTTTATCCAATAAATTATTGTCATTGCTTATTTTTATATATTCTGTTGGTATAAATTTATTATCAAAATCTTTAATACAACATTTTAAAGGTGCAAAAAAAATCTTGAAAAAATAGTTCATTTTGAATAATCCAGCATTTCTCTTTTGTAATTCAGCCATAATAATTTCTCTCGCGAAAATGTCATCAATTTGAGAATAAGCCGTATTTATTGTTAATAAAACATCTGTAATACGCCTTTTTTTTATAAATAAAATATTTAATCTTTTTTCCAATAAAAGGTTTTTTTCATTATCATTTGTTTCTTCCATACAATCCAAGTGTCTAATCTCATTTTTCACATTTTTTAATGATGTTAATATTCTTGACTTAAAATCGTCTATTTTTTTTATAAGTAGAAAAATATTCGTGTGGTATATAATGGGGAACTTATAACGAATGTTTCTTGGAACGATAAATTGGTTTGTTTTTTTAATATCTTCAATTTTATTTTCAGTCGTTTTTATTACATTTTTTATGTTTTTAAACATAATTCTCTCTTCTTCATGCTTCTTATGATATATTTCATTTATAAACCGTTCTATTTGTTCTTCATGATATTTATTTTCACGCTTACTATTCATCGAAATTTCATTCAACATTTGTTTATATTTTTTTATTTTTTTTATACAATAATCATCTGTTACTATTGGATCGGAAAATAGCAATATTTGCCCTGATTCAAACTCTATATGTGTTAATAATGTATCATATTGATGAGATGATATTTTATGAGCTTCTGAACGAGCCTCTAATTTAACATAATTTATAATGGCAAGAAGAAATGATGTTGTTCCATTTATACAAGCCAATACAAAACCGTCTAATAAATATTCTGATGATACTTGACTTAATACAGAACACAATGTTGAAAAAAAAATTGCGGGAAACATTAACTTATACAAAAGTGTAGTTGTCTCATGTTGTGCCTCCATATATATATGTTTTTGTCCTTTTAAAAATGTTGCCAATATATCCAATGATGATGATATTTTATGAATTGTATCTTGTTCATAATATTTATTATACCTTTGTTTAACATAATTATACGATAACTTCCTTTTTTTTTGATAATAGAAGAATTTATTATTGTATTTTTTGATATAATATTATTAAATTTTATATCATTGTCGTCATCAGAAAAACTTTTATCACTTGATGAAGAGTCTGAACCGTTTGAATTGTTATCACTTATATATTTTGGACTGGTGGATTTCAGTAATCTTATTACTGAATTGGGTAATAAATCACTCATATCCTCCGATTCAAATTGCAACTCTATTCCTGAAATATCTATATTTATTTGCTTATTTTCATTGTTTTTGGTAATCCCCAACATCTATATAATACTATTAATATATCATAATATAATTCTTAACAGTATGACTTTTATTAAAATTTTTAATTTTAAAAAAAGTTGAAAAAAGTTGAAAAAGGTTGAAAAAAGTTGAAAAAAGTTAAATTAAAAAAAATTGAAAGAAAAAAATTGATTCTAATATTATTTATAAAATGTCTAATATTAATAACAAAGCTAAAAATATGTTTAACTCTACACAAAACAATACTATTAAAGTGCTATGTGCATTATATGAACTTGATATCAATGATGTATCCAAACGCTATGTTTGTTATATCAAATCTTATTCAAATGATAATAATCGCACTGAAGATAATGCATTCAATGAATTTGTTAAAAAGGAATTGAAAAAGATCGAAGTATTTGAAAAGAAAGATAATGCAAATAAAAGGGAAGCTAAGAAGTTGGTAGATAAGAAGGCTAAGGAAGAAGCAAAAGCTATATTGAAAGCTAAGAAGTTGGCAGATAAGAATGCTAAGGAAGAAGCAAAAGCTATATTGAAAGCTCAAAAGTTAGCAGATAAGGAAGCTAAGAAGTTAGCAGATAAGAATGCTAAGGAAGAAGCAAAAGCTATATTGAAAGCTCAAAAGTTAGCAGATAAGGAAGCTAAGAAGTTAGCAGATAAGAAAGCTAAGGAAGAAGCAAAAGCTAATAAGGTAGTTAATAAGATTAAGAAAAATAAAATTAGTGATAAAAAATTGAAAAAGATCTTTTCAAAAGCAATTAAACATACCGCAAAAATTGCTAAACAGAATATTGCTAAAAAAATGATGCTACAGAAAAAGGAGAAGGCTCTTAAAGCATTATACATTAAGAATGTTAAAGCAGCTGTTAAAATTGGCGCTAAAAAATTGAAACAGCAATTGAAAGAAGAAAAATTGGCTGCTAAGAAGGCAAACAATGCTAAGAAAGCAATTCAAGCCAAAAAAGCATTGAAAGATGATGCTTTGAAACTACTTGGTAATGAATTAAAAAAGGAATATAGTATTAATGTTCCTGAAAGTAATAATGTTGTTGCTATTGCAGAACAGCCGAATGTTGCTATTGCAGAACAGCCGAATGTTGCTATTGCAGAAAAACCAGTGTTCTATAAACCAAAGGTTGTATTGCCTTATTGTGGAAAAGTAAATGAACTGGCTTGTCGGGCAGTAAGAAAAAATGGTGGATTATATAGTCAATGTCAGAATAAACCAGCTAAGAATGGTGTTCTATGTACTACATGCGAAAAAAATAGAAATAAGCGTGAAGATAAAAACCCTGAATTGGGTTATATTACAGAGCGAGGTACAAAATTTGTTGCGAAAAGATTTTCAGAAATCCTTAAAAAGAAAAATATTGATAAAGCATTAGCAATAGAAGAAGCAGCAAAATTAGGTTGGGTTATCCCTGAACATGAATTTGAAATCATCAAGCGAGTTGCAGGAAGACCAAAAAAAAATAAGGTTGTTGAAGTGAAAGAAAAAAAGAAGCGTGGACGACCTCTAAAAAATAAAAATGTTGAAATAGTAAAGGGTGATGCTGATTTAAAACAAATAATTGATAATATTAAAGATGATGATATTATCAATGTAGAAGAATATGTTGAGGTATTGGTAGAAGAAGAAATTGAAGTTATTAATTTTATGTTTAATGACACAGAATATCTTAAAGATACGGAAAATATAATTTATGATATTAATACACAAGCTGAAATAGGTGTATATAAAAAAGATCTAAAACATATCGAATTTTATTAAATATAAATAAAACCTAACTATAATTAAAATAACTAAAAAATTAAAAATAACTAAAAAATTAAAAATAACTAAAAATTAAGAATAACTAAAAATTAAGAATAACTAAAAATTAAGAATAACTAAAAAATTAAAAATAACTAAAAAATTAAAAATAACTAAAAATTAAGAATAACTAAAAATTAAACTTAATTTTTTTAAACTGTTAGATAGTGATGTATTAAATAAAATTCATGTGAAATTTGAATAAATGCTATTAGTAATAATAATATACTAAAAAATATCAAGCAATTACGTATTTTACTATTTGGATTTTCAACGTGGTCTTTTATATATTTATCAATGTTTTTCATCGTTAATTATCTTAGTATCATTCGTTTAAATGATTTGAATATTTTTATTAACGACTGAATGATAAATTAATATTGAATATAGAATTGAAAAAAATAATTATTATGCTTTTTCAATGCTTTTGAAATCTCTCTTTAATAGATATAAAGCCATATATAAACCTTTTACTTTTCATTATTTTTTTTTCTTCGTTATCTAAATAAATTTTTCTTCTACTTATTGGACAATAATAAAAAAAACGCTTCATATTATAACTATCATCTTTAAATACCAATTTAGATTGTAATAATTTATTGTGACATTTTGCACACCATTTTAAATTGCATTTTGCACATATTTTATTATTATATGTATCTTCTAAACAAATTGGGCAAAAAATAACTTCATCATTGTTTTCAACTTCATTATACATATGTACTTGCCTTTTATTTTTAAAATACGAAATAAAATTCATCTATTATTTTGTGGTTATTATTATATATTATTATTTAAATATTAATAATCCCTATTATAATTTATATTACATTGCAATTTATTATTATGACATTGGTATTTATATTCATATTCAGTGAAACGATATAAATCATGAATAAGTGATATTAATATATATGATGCTATGATAAATAAGAATATACAAATATGTATTGTTACTATATTTATAATTAAATCGAAGAGTGTGTAATTCATTTTAATTTGTAATATTTATAATAAAAATAACAATATTATCAATTTTATTATAAATTCAATCTGTGTTTCATTTTGTCATAAATATAAAAACTTATACCATTTACAATAAAGGAACGTAATATACATGGAATGTACCCACGCCAATAATCGGATATGTTTGTATTTAAACGCACACATTGCATCAGTGAATTATTCAATGTCATCTGTTGCGTTTTTAATACATCAATCGGATATGTAATAGTCCATGTCACGCAACCAGCTATACCGCCTGCCCAAAAACTATTCCAATTATATTGATAATTTAATTTATCATATGTATAAAAATAAAACCCATAAGCAATACCTTCTCTACATAATGTTATTGGTCCACCTCTTTTTTTAATCAAATCGATATAATTAATTTTAATATTGCCATTCATCTGTTTTTTTATTTTCGCCAAATCAGTTATAAACACTATTGGTGTAGATAGCAATCCACCAATTGTTCCACCTATAAAACTTGGCCAATAACTATTATTGTTTTTATTGTATATTATATTATTTTCTACTTTCATTTTGTTTTTTATTTGCTCATATAATGGAAATAAAGAGAGATTTGCTAAAAAACTTGCAAATATAGGGTATTTAATTCCTCGATATAATCCAAATGGGTTTTTTATACAAACATTATTCATTGATGTTTTATTTTGATATATAACTTTTATTGTATCAAATGGATGCCCAACTATACCCTGTGATATACCTATTGTCCCACCTACAATGCAATCATTTAAAAATTGCGTTTTGAATAACATCCTTTATAATTAATATATTTATACATTATTATTTAAATTTATTTCAATATAATAATATAGATATAATGTGTGAAAACAAACCCATTTTTTTGGATATTAAAAACCTATTTGTAGATATAATAAATAACATAATTTCAAAATATATCATAGCATCAGATGGTTACCCAAAAAGATTAACAATGATTTCTTTGTCGTATTGTCCTATATGTGGTAATACAAATACTGATTGTTCTATTATCCCATCTAGTGAATGGAATGGACGCTTTAATAATTATGGGTGGATTTGTTGTATAAACTGTCTTAATATTGTCAATATAGCAAAATTCTATTTTGAATGTAATAAAAGTAAGGTTCTTTCATACAAATATTATGAATCAAAATTATATAGAAATGGTTTGTCTTTTTGGAGAGTATCGTCTAATAAAAAAATTTCTCCGTATCTTGAAAATGGATTTTACAATGAATGTTGTAATGATTTATTTTATATAAGTAATACTAGAAATCGATTGTATTGTCAAATTTCATGGTATAATGATAAAACACGCAAGGATATTTTTAATATTTATTTGAAAGGAATACCTTTGTCAAATATTATTTATCATAATAGAGAGATTTTTGGGTACAATATCGATTCTTTTTATAAAATAAACAAAACAAGTATAATGCCCAAACGATTTTCTGTGTTTTTTAATACAGAATATGAAAAAGCAAATGTATATTCTTTCTCAAAAAACACGTTTCAAATTATAAATAATAAGTATATGAATGATAATTATTATCTTCCTAACCCTATTAAAAAAATAATATTTCTATATTTATTTGATATATATTAATCAATTTATTATACATGATTGTTATTTACATTTGTTCTATTACATTTGTTCTATTACATTTGTTCTATTACATATTTTGTTCCACAATTTCCACCAAATAACCAAGATCTTCAGATACATAATTTTCGGTATCCGTATTTTCATATAATATTGAACATGTTTTTATAAGTTTTAAATTATTAAATATATTACACATCATTACTTCTTCTTTAATCTTATCTTCGTTATAATACAATTTATTGCTCATAATATTCTTTGTTATATTTATTAAGTTTTTTTGTAAGTTGGTATAGTTAACGGGAAGTTCTTTGGTCATCTCTTTTGTAAGTTCTTTGTTAAGAACTTTTAATATTTTTTTATTGTATTTTTTTCTATTATTAAATATAATATTTCTATATTCAGGCATTGCGTTATTTAATGATGATGATATTAAACTATCTGCCATTACAGCACTCATTTTAAATGGGAGTTTTCTTCTCTCAACCAATTCAGTTCTACATAAAGGACAAGCATTGTTATTATGGTTTATATTATTAGCCATACATTCTAGACAAAATTCATGTCCACATTTTGTTATACAATAATTATTTTTCTTGTTTATATTCTCCATACAAATACAACACTCTGGTTCAATCTCATCTTTCAATTTGGCTTTTATTGATTCGGTCCCTTTTTTTGCATTTTTTACTTCTTTTGATTCTATTGTTTCAATTGGATATAGTTTATAGTGTGTTTTCTTGTTATGACCTTTTTGATGACAAATTGAGCATGGCATAATACAATATAAATTTATAATATTGGAAATAAGACTTTTTGTTTCAATTTTATATTATTATAAAATTGAAATATATTTTTTTAAAATACTTAAACATAAACTATGAATTATAATAATATAATGAGTACTAAAAGTAACGTTTTGTATAAAAAGTATGATGTATTTTGGACAGTTGGTTCTAGGACCAACTATAAATTTGTAAATGAAACACTTAATTCTTATGAATGGGGTTCATTTTATAATCTTAGATTGAAACAATCAAAGAAATTTAAATTGGTTTATGCAACTGTATTTGTAGATTGTACAAATGAAGAAATGTGCAATAATATGGAATCTGATTCGTTTGTAAAATTGGAATACAAAAACAAGGATGATGTAACGCGTTTTTGGAAAATGGTATTGAACAAACATACTTATTCTACAGAATCAACATCCAATGATGATGCTCTTCTAAAGAAAAAACGAGCAAACCAAGCTAGTCGAGCAAACCAAGCTAGTCGAGCAAACCAAGCTAGTCGAGCAAACCAAGCTAGTCGAGCAAACCAAGCTAGTACAGCAAACCAAGCTAGTACAGCAAACCAAGCTAGTACAGCAAACCAAGCTAGTACAGCAAACCAAGCTAGTACAGCAAACCAAGCTAGTACAGCAAACCAAGCTAGTGTATAATCAGTCTCCGACCAAGGTTTATCTAATTGCTAATATATTATAAAAAATAAATTATATTTTATTTTTTATATACTACACAATACTTAAACATTTATTAACTCAATAATTAAAGATATATATAATGAATAATACATCTATTAAAAAAAATATTTACCCCAATATGTATTTTATTGTAGGTTTTTGTATTTTTTTTGTATTTGTATATATATTTTATTGTGTTTTATTCTCGTGTGATTTATTAAGGGAACATTGTAATAAAATACATAAAACAAATTATACATTCGAACAAATAATTTATAATTGCTATACAAATTGCTTTAAACACTTGTATATATTTAAAAATAAAAGAGGTTACCAATATGTATCAAATAATGAATATCATGATGAAATATCAAATGTATCAAATAATGAATATCATGATGAAATATCAAATGTACCAAATGAACAAGGTTATGTTAATCATAATATCAAATGGAATGGTGTTAATGAAAATTTTAAAAATTCAATTTCAAGTGAAACGGAAATGATGCACTTAAGCATTCATGAAAAAAAATATCCAAATGATTCCATAAGTTATTCCAATGATGAAATTGAACAATATATATATGACAAAAAATATATACAGACTGAAACAAATATATCTAATACTATGTAATATGTTAATTAACTTAAATGATAATATATTATTATGATTGATAATATATTATTATTGATAATATATTATTATTATTATTGATAATATATTATTATTGATAATATATTAATAACTTAATTCATTAATGTTTACGATTCAAATTCCAATAAATGCATTTCCAAATACTCAGAAACAGAAAACATACTATCATTTTTTTTTAAAAATGTTGTTTTATATGAATTGTTAGATTCTTTAATTGGTACCAATACTTCTACTTCATCCTTCATTATTTTAATTCGAAATTCATTTAATTCATTTTTAAAATATTGAATAATTACACATTCTGTATTTTGACTCGTTTTTCTTATCCACCCATTTGATATGAATAATCCATCGACTAAAAATAACCCATATTCATTCACCAATGTATTATTATTTCTTTCGTTCATGTATTGATCTGTATATATTTGCTTATTACAATTCATATAACTTATAATAAATTTTTTGTTTTAAATAGATTTTATAATTCTTATTATAAACGGTTCGATTCTAGATTACCGACTCTATTGTTAAAGATATTACTATCACTAGATACACTGTTTTGGGACGATGGTATATAATTATTACCAAATGTATTTTCACTTACAATATTATTATTATTATTTACAGGATTATTATCGTTTATAATGTTATTTATAAACAATCTTATAAAATTTTGGTCAATCGTTTTATTAAAGTTTATTGAAAAATCATTTATATGTGATATAATTATTTCCAAATTATTATTTAATCTATCAAGTGAATTTAATTTTCCCCCAACAATTTCTAACGAATTCCCTAAATTTTTTAATTTCATATCATTTAATGTATTTGTTAAATTTAATAATGTATATGATATTAAAACACATATAATAATTGTTAAAAAAAAACAAATGTATAAATTATTATTACAAGCCTTTTGTATGTGTTTTTTTTTTAAACATCGTTCTTTATCTATATCAATCACATAATTGTTATTTTTAATTTCAGAAGTATCTATATTTTTTTGAGACATTTTTTGAGACATTTTTTCGGACATATTTTCGGACATATTTGATGCACTATTATATACATATCTAGAAGTTGAATTTGTATTACTTATATCATATGTTACCAATTCTATATTTTTCTTATCAAATATTAACCGAAAATCATTCATATTATCATTTATATTTTTTTTTCTTTCCATTTACTGATATATCTTTATTATATAAACTTTCATATTTTTAACTTTATACAGCATTATTCATTATTTTATAATTCATATTTATAATTCATATTTATAATTCATATTTATAATTCATATTCATATTTATAATTCATATTCATAATTCATATTCATAATTCATATTCATATTTATAATTCATATTTATAATTCATATTCATATTTATAATTCATATTTATAAACATATATTAGTATAAACATATAACTGTCTAGTGTAATAATGCTATTTATTGGTCCACCATTTGGAAATTATTTTGGTATGTTTCACCATTTTAATAATAAAAATAACAATTCTATATCTGTTATTCATGGATCATTTACAAAAGATGAAAGAACAGGGTTATTTTCACAAATCATCAAAACACTAAGATATTCATTTAAACATAATGGATGGATTAATTGTATCGGATTAAGAAACCATGGTATTCAATATGCCATTCAAAATAAATTGGGACAAAAAAATGATATTGTTAGTATTGCAATTAAAAAAGATACCGATATAGAATATTATAACAAACATATACCAAAAAATACAAATATTGAAATTAATATTAGTTGTCCTAATTCGACTGTACTTAATAATAATATGATTTCTACGTTTTTAAATGGAAAAAGGAAATGGTGTATTGTTAAATTATCCCCATTAGAAAAAGATGAAACTATTGATAGATTGTATAACTTGGGGTTTAGACAATTTCATTGTTGTAATACACTACCAGTGTATAAACAAATAAATTTAGAAAGTGTTTTTAGAGGTGGTCTCAGTGGACCATCTTTAATACCATATGTGTCTGATAAAATTCATTATATAAAACATAAATATACTGATACTATTGTTATTGCTGGTGGCGGTATCCATTCGATTGATACTATCGATTTATATAAAAAACAAGGCGCAGACCATTTTGCCGTAAGTACCATTTGTTTTAATCCTTTGCGATTTGCATTATTTTATTATCAATATATAAACCATTTCCGTAATAAATAATTTTTGTTTTATAACAAATAATATTACTCTTTTATAACAAATAATATCATCTATATAAATGATATTATTATATTTGGATAATGCCTATATTTAGATATTACTTATATATTAATATTTTTTAACCTTTGCTTTAATTTTATTAATCGTCTTTCTTTTTCCATTAAGAGAGATTTCATTTTTTGTATTTTTTCTCTCTTAGCATCAATTGAGGCTATTGTTTCTTCACGTCTTTTTTTCAAATCTTTCCCTTTTTTAATCAAATATTTCACAGCACCTGTATGATGATTAAATATTGCCGAATGATTCACTGTACGCATATCGTTAATTGAATATCCTTTTATGAATATATGATTAATATTATCCATTTTTTCATCAATATAGAATTCATTATTATACTTATTACTCTTTATCAATGTTACGCGTTTATTTATAGTTTTATTGCTTTTATTAACATATTGTATGACAAATTCATAACAGGCATTGGTTTCATTACTAACTTCACTTTTTTTCAAATCATTTATTTTTAATATATATTTTGTATTTTTTGGCATACTATCATCTAAATGTGTTTTCGGTACATTACGTATATCATACCAATTGAAATCATGAGTGTATCTAGAAACATTTGGTATTATACTCCGCACCTTTTTAACAGCAATTGGTAATACTTTTTCTATTTCCTGTGCAATAAAACCATAATTGGTAGTATCGTCTTTATATTGACCTCTTATTTTATATGTTTTCGTCTGTAATTTATTAACTATGTCAATACAGTATTCATTTGATAATGGTGTAATATTTCGTTTTATTCTTCTATCACATTCATAATATATATATTTTGCTACTAATTCTGTATCAATTACTGCGCTGAATTTTAATTTATTCCAATATTTTTTCCTATGTATATGCCAACCTAAATATTTTTTAAAGTGGTCTGATGCTTTTATGGTTCCATGCATGGCTTGACAAAAATGCATTTGTCTTCCAACTTGATACATACATGGTATTTTTGTTCGAACAATACCCCCTTTTTCATGCTCAAAACTGGATGGATGAAGGATAAGTGTATAATCTTGTGCCTTATCGGGAGTTCGAGCAATTAATGCAATAACAACCACAGCAACTGCAAGTGCTAATCCAAAACCTGTTCCTATAGCAAGTCCTGCTGCTACATATCCTGCACCACCACCAACTATTGCTGCTGCACCCCCACCACCGAAAAGTGCACCAGCAATATCTGTTCCCCCATCCTTATTTTCATATTCTTCTTTCTTTAGACCACCATCAAACATATCATATAACCACCAACAATGCAAATATGCCGGTATATCTTGATTTCTAGGAAGTCGACCTTTTGTTTTTACTAACTTTGTACCATTATTAGATATTATACCATCTTTAAATGTTCCATTGTCATTATTATATATTACATTACCTGCAAACCCATTTGAAACAAAACCTAATTCATCATCTATTTTATTATAATCCCATTGCCAATTTAAATATGTATATACATTCCAATCTACATTCAATAAATCAGTATATATTGTATCCCATCGTCTATGGGGAACGAATTTATGATTTTTACTTGCATCAACAACTGATCCATTAGAATCATAAAATGTTATTTTAGACATTTGCGTATTTGATTTTACATATAATGGTAATATAGTATCATCATAATTATTCTTAATAAAATCATACACACCACTCATATCAGGATCATCTATTTTAGATATTACTGATACTATATACTTGGTATCAGTATCTCTACTACTTTTATTCATATCTGTACCATCTGGAATATGTTTGTTGGAAACAACATCCCCAAAATTTATTGTTTTAAAGTTACTATTTGAAATTTCTAAACTTGTAGTTGTCCAATGATTTATAGGTTTTCGGGTTTTTTCTCCAACAATAAAATATGGTCGTTTTGACACCATTGTTCTGCCATAAGGATCTTGATCATTTGGTCGTAATACTTTATATATATAGTTTACTGTTGTCTTTAGATTTGGATTGATAGTAGTCTTCCAATCATCTGGCTCATCTGGCCATCTATTTCTTGCATTTTGAATTTTGGTTCTTAAAAAAGTTCCCGGATTTGGTATAACTCCACCTGCATGTTTATAAAAATGATCAGAAAATTCATTATGTATATTGTCTTTCCAAATAGCTTGTGGATTATGATCTAATTTACTATTTTTATTATTATCATATATCTTTGTTGGGTAGTACATAAATTCATTTGTAGGCGATAAACATAATTGAAATTGTATACTATTTTCTTCTTTTTTCCATTCATATTGTAAATCACCGTAAACACCATCGGTATCACCTGGCCATTTTTCACCTGGCCATTTTGATATTATTCCGGAATTATTAGACACTACCATTGTTATACATTGTATATTGTCTATTGTATAGTATCCCTTATATTCATTATTATCAAACCATTGTTTGTTTTTAGGACCTTTAATATAGTAATTATCATTAGCTTTTATTTTTACATCATAATCAGGATGCAATGGTTCAAATTCGTGTGTTGTTATTACACATAAAGTTGTGTCTGAATCATCCCATTTTGTGAGTAATTTATTGTTTTTTTTAAATTTGTTATTATCGGTAAGTTCTTGATTTACACATTCAACACTCCACCATTCGGTTGGGTTTTGTAGCATCCGACCTTTTGTATTTACTTCTGAACCTGCTTTATCTGTGCATGGTATTAGTCTTTTGTAGCCAGATTTGTTTACTATATCTCTAATATATTGCCCCATACCATTAGTAAAATTATCTCTATATACACTCCAATTCCACTTCTTTCTTCGTGATGTTAACCATTGATACTGACTTGTTCTAACACCCCAAAAACAATAATATAAATCCCATATATAACTTGTACTTCTTTTTCCACTCATATAAGGAATTCCACCTTTTGGATATATTGGTATAAATAAATTATCTAATACAGGTTTATTTATATCATGATTACTTATTATTCCATATGTATATATAGACATTGCGGACTGATCTACACCACTATCATATGGATTACCATCTGTTATTCCTGTTAAAAGAATCGGATTCGTGGTCATCGTATCATATACATGATGACCCTTTAATACACGAACACCCGGTCGCATTTGTTCCCTCCATGGATTACCCAAGTGATATGTTCTTCCTAATGTTGCTTCCCATCGATTCATTATATTGTGAAATGGTTTTCTATCAAAACCAGTCAATGACATCATTGATAATAATACAGGGGATGCAATAATTGCAATAATTGCTGCTACTATTATAATTTTTAAGAGAATTACTGCCATAAATATAACTGCCCCCATAACCTTCGCTTTAGCCGCAGCAGCTGCTGCTATAGCAGCCCCTTTTAAGGCTTTTAATTTACCTGCTAAGGCTGCAAATTTCAATATCATAAATTTTTTAAATTTTAGTAACGCCGTTTGTATCATGGCATTTTTCATTATCATTGATTTTAAATCTAAAATAGTATCTAACATATCATTAATTTTTCCCAAAACCTTTTTTGCGGATTTAAATCTTTCTGTGCCCCTCACCAAAACCTTTTTTTTTCTCATTTTGTTCCATTGTTGACTAAAACCCATTCTCCAAAATAACTTGGATGCGCCTTTTCTTTTTTTCAAGGCTACCATTTTCCTTCTTTGCCTCATTTTCTTTTTTACTCTTTTTCTTCTTTTCTTTATTTTTTTTTTCTCGGCTGCTGCTTCTTTTCTGTCATTTTCAAATTTGAGTTCATCATCATAACTCTGGCTTATACGTCGTTTATATTCATCAAGATCAATATCTTTCCTTTTCCATGCTGCTTTTAATTCTTTCATTCTGTTTTTTCTGTCAGCAGTAAATTGTTTTTTCTTTTCCTTCCAATATTCTTTGGAATTTTTAACAGTTTTGTCTTTTTCTCTTTTCTTTATTGTATCAGTTAATTGTTCTTTATTTTGACCACCATGCATATCATTTGCAGCTTCTAAAAAACCAATTCCATTTTCTATATTAGAATTAACCCCGGGTTTGATTTTTCTTCTGTCAGCATCTAAATTTTTCCGAAAATCGTCCATATCGTTGGGGATATCAGGGGCATTAGGAGATTTTTTGTATTTCTTTAAGCCATCATTATCAAAATCATTTGGTTCAAGGTCAACTTCTTTCCATTCACCATTATCTACCATCCATTTTTTCATCGGTGTTCCCTCTTTTCCAACGACTCGTTTCTCCGTATCATTCTCGTCATATATTATATTATTACCCAATAATGTCTTTTTAAAATTTCCCTTTGTACGTACATCTTGGGGATCGGTCGGGTCAAACATGCCATTCAATTCATCGACACTTAAACCACTATGTTTTATTATTATTTGTTTTGTTTCAACATCTATTTTTGGGTTGTTTATTACATTTTTTAACAAGCGTTTTTTTTTTTCCATATCAATCTCATTATTACTATTTAATTGCAATATTTCAGTCATTGCAAATCTATTCTTTCTATTCCAACTTTCCATTTTTTTTTTGTCAGAACCGAAAAGACTACCCCCCGCTCCTCTTTTTAAACGTTCCTTTTTAGCTTGTAATTGATATATTCTTTTCAAACTTTTATCTGTGTTACCAGTAATTTTATCAAGTTCTTTATCTATTTCTAATATCGCTGCATCAATATTTTTGGATCTATTTAAGGCATCTGTATAGTCATGCACTGCATTTTTTTTGTGTTTAGCATAATATTTACGCAAATCTGTTAATCCTGAATATATATCGGTAGCATCTACAACCATTACAGCATTTTCAAGTGATTTGGCAATTAACAGTTTCTTTTGTAATTTTTTTTTCTTTGCCTCTCTTGCATCTTCCACATCTTGGGCCACTTTTTGCTCGGCCTCAGCTTCAAGTGTTTCAAGTTCTGTTTTAATTCTGTTCCTTTCGTTTTTTAAATCTTCTTTGGTTCTTCTTACACCACTTTCTTTTTCGACTTCTGCTATTAATTCAGGCCAATCACTCTGTGGATTATTAAAATTTGCTTGTAATTGTTTTTGTAATTCACTTATTTCGTTTCTATCCAAGAAATGATTACCATAATCATTCTGCATTTCGTTAAGCACACGACCGGCACTATCAAAATTATTATATTTTGTTGTATTATCTATTGCCGTAAATAATATTAATTCTTTTCGTTTCGTTCGTAGTGCAGCCCTGTCTTCAGCCGTTAAAGGATCCGTGCCTTGTAAAAATTGTTGTATGTCGTCCTCTAATTTTTTTATCTTTCTATTTTTTTGGTCTCTTGTTGCTACTCCAAATGCACTAATCTCAACTGTTCTTTTTCTATCTCTACCTGTCTCTAATTCTTCCATTACTTCATATAAAAGTTCGTTTTTTTCGTCATTATTATGATCAATCACATCGAATACATCTTTAAAATTTTCTGCTGTTATAAACTCATTAGTAACAGCCCCGTTAGCAATGCTAGGAATGCTAGGAATAGCTGCTCTTCTATCGAAGTATGGCCTTAATTCATCCCGCTTTGCCCTTGCTTCAGTTATTATAGCTGCATGTGTTTTGGGTGGGGCAGTGTCAATACCAAATATTTCCTTAATATATTCTGCTTGTTTTTCGCGGAGCTCTATTTCATGATCAACCATGATAGGTTTTGTTCCATCCCCTATTCCCCAAGTTTCTTGGTACCATTTCTTTTTAGCTTCGTCGTTGTTGAAGGTGGGCGGGTCCTGTAATCTAACATGTATTCTTTCCGGCTCACCTAAAGCTAGCCCTCCTTCACCTACCGTTAGCCCTCCTACCAAAACCGTTCCATTCGGTTTGGTTCTAAATTCTGTCACAATATTTCTTATTATCTTTTGTTCTTCTGGAGAGCTCATTCTATATTTTTCAATAAAATTATTTGTTATTGTTCCGTTGTGTCCTGGTGGAATATTTCTGTATGTAGTTTTCTCATTAAATAAATCTTCTATCGATCGATTTGCCAACATAAATGAGTTGCCATTCATCTTTTTCTGCAATTTTTTTTCAAATTCTATTTCTACACCTAATATCCTTTGCATTTCTATATCTTTCTTAGAATATCCAAATTCATTCTCTATTGAAAATAATAAGTTTGAAGCTATGGATTCTAATTTATCAATTCTTATTCTTGCTGTTTTTTCACCAATAATATTTGAATTTATATCGACACTTCTTAGATGCAAATAATTTAAAAAGTATCCGGGATGAACTCCGTTTGAATCTTTCTGATTATCCGCATAATCTCGATATTCTATAAGAATCTTTTTCACAATATCTAATCTCTTATTTTGTTCTTTCACGTCGTATTTCATAAATCTTTTCCATTTTTCCCGAAATTGCCACCAAGAAGGTGCTTTTCTTTTCTCTTCAAATTGTTGTGTCTCAAATTGCCATCTGATAATGTCCTTTCGATTTATATTCCGCTGTCTGCTTAGTTTTTTTTTGGCCTTCTGTAATTTTTCGCCTTTGGCAACCAACTTATCCTTTTTATCAGTTAAAATTGTCATCTGGTTTTGGGCTCGATAATGCTCATTGGTTGCAACCAATAAATTTGTTTTTTTTTGCATGTTTTGTGTTTTATCCTGAGCACTTAAGTGATACGTGGATTGGGTCCCTAGACCGACGCTCACTATATTCTTCCCACTCATCTTCTCCGCTATTCTTATTTGTTCTTGGAAGAACTCACTCAAATTAACTTTGGTTGGACTTTCCACCAGCATTACCCCGTCTTCTACATCCTCTGCCCATGAAAATTGGGCTTCTTTTAGCATCTCTCGCACATTTCTTGTTGTCACTCCATTAGTGGCCAGAAGGGCAAATTTTTTTCTTCGCTCATTGACAACGCGCCCATAAATCTCCCCTTTCAATTTATTAAATTGTATTTTCTCTGTTTCAGTCCTTTCAGCGCTTCTTTCCAATAGTGTTTTAAATTCTGTGTATGATTGGCTTTTTCTCCATTCATTTATTGTTGGATTTTTTCCGACGGGAATACCGTCTTCGTCTACTTGTGATAAATCTAATATTTCATATATAACTTTATACGTTGAGAACTCATTTTGTGTGATTGGACCCTCTTTTAAACGCTTCAACAAAAACTTATTTGTAGAGTCTGTTGCTTCAGGAGGATTATTACTTATTATCATCTCCAATATTTTTATAATTTTTTCCCTATTTTTATTTATATCAGAAGTGTTATAATCTTTTAATATATCAGCTAACATTTTATTGAGTTTCATTTTTTCAGTTGTATTTTGGGCCCACTTTTGATTTTTACCAAAAATTGAATCAGAAATAATTCGTTTCATAGTGTTAGTCTCATCGGTTGGGTTTTCCAAGTTTATAAGTTTCTCGAACTTACTTAACAAATCAAGTTTTTTTTCTAAAGGTAAATTATGGGAATGTTCCTTAATATGTTTTATTATTTCTTCTACATCTCTTGGTGCCATTCCCTTTAATAATTGAGCTTGTTGTTTATGCACCGCATTAGTTATAATCGTTCCGTCATCATTATATACCGCTGGTACTAATACACTACCTTGTGAAGAAGTACCTAAATAAATAGCCAATTGTTTTTTATAATTTATATAGGCGGCGGCTTTTGTTTCGCCGTTCAGTTGCGGTCGAAGATGAATATTATCAGTATCTTCTATTTTAGCTACGAGATCTTCGAAATAAATATTATTTGGAATTGCATCTGCATTTTCCAAATCCATTGATTTTAGTAGGATATCAAACCAACCTCTTCTTGCAGTAACAGCGTTCGCATCTTCTCCATATGAATTCCAAATTCTGTATATAAATTCTATTGAATCTTTGGAGGGTGGTAATTTTTGAATTTTTTTTATTATTTCTCTTTTTTCTTTTACTATTTCGAAATTTTTATACTTAGATTCATAATTATTTATAATTAATCCCATAGCAGTTTTTGTCTCATCGCTAATATGACTAGCACTATCAGAAGCTAAGTATTTTTTTAAATATTCCACAATCTCTAATTCTGCTACTTCTGTAAAGTTTAATAGTTTTTTTTTTTCTTCCTGAGTAATACCATTATCATCACCAAATATTATATTCATAAATGTAGGCATGAATTTTGTATCTCCGTAACTGTTCGCGGAGTCAAAGATGGAAAGTATATTATCGTCATTTAAGTCAGCAGTTTCTGTCATGTTTAACCAACTTGTATTTATTTCTTTTAATATTTGTGTAAATTTATCTTCGTTATTCATATCGTTATTTTGCAATATATTAGAGACTATATCTTTGTGTTGTTGTGGTGCAAAAAGAGTAGGTTGTAAATTTTTTGGTTCAACTATGTCTGACCATAAGGTCTCTATATAATTTATATATATATTTTCTAGTGCTCCATCTGGTTTATGATAATCATTTAAATATTTTATTATTTGGTATTTATGAGCTGCTGTTGTTTTTTCCTTCAACATTTCATGAATTATTTTTTTTGCTTCATCATTCATATTATTAAAATCAGCTCTCGCGGGTAAGTTTCCTCCTAAAATCCTCGTTAGCACTTTTCGTAGTTCTATATGTGATTTCTTCCAATTCTTTTTGACATCTGAATCCGTCAGGGTTTGATCAATGTGAGCAGCGAAGGGCGGTTTGGACTGTGTCTCCACCATCGTAATCGCACTCCTTTCATGTCCATGATTATATAAATCCATCCCCTCGTCTTGTTCATATATATAAATTAAAATATCTTCCATAAATTTTTTTTTTTCTAGGTTTTTTGGATATTTACTTAAAAGTTCAAATATAAAAATTCTCTTATCATCGTCAGTGATTTTCCCATCGTTTAAAAGTTTATCTATAAATTTTTTTATTCTGTCTTCATCATTTTGTATATTGCTTGTATTTTGTTTATTAAATGTATCAATTTCTGTTATGTATTCTCTTATATAGGCTTTTGTTTCGTCTCCAGCAGGTAAGTTTAGTGCTGCGTTCGCCGGGTTTGTTTTGGCAAATTCAAAATGTAACGAGGTAATATATTGGACTTTTATTATTTTATTATTTTCGAGTTGGGCTGATATTTTCTTTTTTCTCGTCTCTTCCCACGATTGCTGAACTTCTTTTGCTTTTTGTTTCGCTTCAATTACTCTCTTTTTATTTTTTTCAATTTCACCATCATTAATCTCGATCTGTGATTCATTTGTAAATCCACTTCCTCTCATTAGAGTTTGCATAATAGTCTCGTCTACATCTATTTCGGGTGGTGTACCATATAATGAATTATATATTTTTCTTAATTCTTCATAATCTTCATTTCCAATAGCGTCATTTATTAATTCATCATTTATAGTTCTAATTATTTCGTTTAAATTCGAATTCTCATCAAACAAATTTTTCCAAAGTCCAGGTTTCCACCAGTTTCCGAATTTTTTTTGTCCTATCTTTTTAATATAATCAAACCCTGAATTATCATTATCGAATATAGTAGATGGATACAAACTCGAAAAATCATTTCTATATTTAGTTTTACAAAAAAAATTTGATTTTGATAATAAATTAATCTCATCCATCAATTGTATTGAGTCACTGATCATTATTAAGTTATTAAATGATTCATATAAAAATGCTTTGTTTAACCGATACCCTGTAAAACTATATATATAATCAGCAGAACCATCGTCTTCATCATCTATAGTAATAATATCATTTATTGATGTTGTATTTGGCATTATATCATCTGCATTATCTAATACTGTTTTTAAAAATTCGTCAAATACCGTTTCATCGAAATCATTAATCTCTAATAATTCTATATGTTGTTTGATAATACTAGATAAATGATTATCACCATAAATCTTTAACAAATTATCAAATATTAAACAAACCGAACCTGCGCCCATAGTATGTATTGTATTACTATTGTACCATTTTTGCCTTTTATTATATATATTTAAAATTGTTTCCATATTCATTGTTTCAACCGTATCTATAATCAATGACAATACATCATTTGATTTGTATTTTTGTATATTGTTATTTTCATATATATAATTTTTTTCCTCGCTTCTTATTATATATTCGTAATTGAACGGAACTTCATAAAAATCATCATCAAATATAGACTGCCTTTCTGGATATATATAAGTTGCAATGTTATCTTTAAAATGAGGTGTATTGAATACAGATGGATCGTCTGTTGGATCATTTGTCATTATATCATATGGAACTATAACGCGTCCTAATAAATATTGTGCTTGAGAACCATTATCTAAATTGCCATCTTCGTCTCTTTTTCCATTTTCCAATACATTAAATACTGGCAATTTATCTGCACCTTTTTTTGCATTATTATCTGCGGCAATCTCCAAAATGTCCGTAACTGGATCATTTGGCCACGTTAAATTAATATTATAATCAAAGTCCAATCCTTTCAATAATTTCATCTCGTTTCTAAAATCAAAATCATAGAATTTTGCCATACCATCACCTTCTGTTATGAATTTTTTATACATATATTTGAAATCGTTCACTGCATTTTTATCTAATAAACTATTTAATAATGTATCTCTGTTGAAATTACTATTAATATCTTTATTATTCATAATCATATCGATATTACTTTCTGTAAACCAATCTATAAATTCATCTTTTGTTACTCTATGTGCTTTTTCAATGCTTACAAATGTTGCTAATGTTAAAATACTTTTTTTGATAACTGTTATTTCATCTGGTGTACGAACATTTTCACCAAATTTATATATTAAATGATACTCTAACTGTTTCACAAGACACATAAATGGTATAACGTTGCGAGTTAATTTTATCTTCCATCTTAGATATTCTTCATTTTTATATTTACTGGGAGATAAGATGGTAATTCTCTTTTTATCGTTCCATTTGATATTAGAAATAGCATTAATTTCGCTCGCTATTTGATCAATAATAGTTACATATTTATTATTTAATGTTATTTGATTTTCTACGGGCCAAATTTTTTTTAAATCTGATTTTTTTAGTGTTTTAGATTTTCTTTCGCTACATAAAGAATTAAATTGTAATTTCCAAAGTGCTTTGCTAAATGAAACATCATATTCAGATGATAGTTTTGATAAATCATTGGAACCTGAAGTTATATATATATTTTCGTTATAACTATTTTTATCTATATGATTGTCATTTCTAATGAATGTTAATGGAAGAATATAGAATTCTATATTATCATCAACAGTTTTATCATTCTCATCCTTCTCATTTATATTTGTATAATGCAATCCTAATATATCAAGACTTTTAATAAAATTTTCTTTTTCATAATAATTAACATTACGATTTATTTCTGTATATGGCATTCGTTGAAACGTTATCTCTTTATTGTTATCCATTTTTTGAATATAAAATTCCAAATTTAAACAATTATTGTATTCGTCTAATAACATATTCCAAATATTTTCTGGTTCAGATTTAATAACAGAATCTTTAAAAAAATCCTGGTCTCTTAGTAAATTATGTAAACCCTTTTCCCCTGGTTGAATTTCATTACTATTTAAAGAAAAATCATAAAATAAATTACTACAATCTAAACCATTATAGTAACAATATAATTTAAAGTCTTTGTTCATTTCTTCAACATCCAAGTCATTTATTTTTATGCATTTATATTTATGCTCTATTTGTTTTATATTGGTCATTCGCACGTTCAACGATGCGTCATGTTCATTATATGAAATGTCTATTTTATTATCGTTCTTACCTAATCCCTCGTATAATAATTTTTTTCTTGAAATATGAAATGGTATATTATATAAAATATTGCTAATATCTTTTCCATAAGCTTTTATATTTATGGTTGGATTGATATATGTTTCTAGTAAGTATTCTACATTATGTCTATATATCGTATTAAGACAATCTATTTCCACATCGTCTGAAAATGTCAGTATAATTTCAACATCATCAACTACTGTATAATTTAACAATGCATCAATAATACAAATATCATTCATAACTAATTTAGGTTTATTGATACTCGATACTATTGGTATACCATTGAAATAATAATCTGTTAAATCATCAGTTGTTAAATGAATATCAACATATGATGTTTTATTTAATATATCGTTTGTTAATTTATTTATAGGATGTATTTCATCTTCTTCGTAATATGTGGTGTCTATTTCGTACATGATATCTACCCAATTATGATTAAATTGGGTTTTATCTTTTTTAAACTCTTCTGATATGCTAAACTCTTGATTAAATAATACAACCTCACTATCACGTTCGTTGCTATTTCTTATAGTTATAGTTGAAAAACTGCCATCTTGAAAAAATTCCAATCCATTATCACAGTTTGTATTTAAAAGATGAAAACGTATAATTATTTTTGAATCAAATATTTCAGATGATGGTTGCCATACTGAAACCTTTGTTATTTCATTACTTACATCGGATAAACCATTTGTATAAATAGGTATAAAATTATCATTTATTGTATAATATTTTTTTGTTGTTGGATTCCTTAAATATTTAAATATATCATGATTAATACTTAATTTAAAAAAAGGTATTTGGTCCTTAATATAATTTGCACATACATCTAATTGTATTGTCATATTTGTGAATTCTGGTTCATTATCTTCGCCATTTTTCCAAGAAAATACATCCTTTACTAGTTTAGCATTACCCTTCTTATCTTCTTCATTAAATATATGTTTATATGTTTCGATATTAGAACTTTCGTTCCATATCTCAACTAAACTATTATCAACATCGTTTAATTTTTCTATACTGATTCTGTTTATTTTAAATTGATTAATATGTTCTTTATACATATCGACCAACCACCATTTTCTAGTTGGTTGAAAAAAATGCATATCATCATAATATCCTTGATTCCAATGTGATTTATGTGTTGAATGTTTTAAATTTAATTTATTTCTTGGATGTTTTAAAAATTTTCTACGATCTTCTCTATTAGCCCATGAATTTTTTGTTATCGTCGGATTCCAATTTTCCTTACCACCTGAACCTTCTAATTTGATATAATCAACATTCATTTCTTCAACATCAATAAGTAATTTTTGACCATTCCATTTTTTAAGATATTTTTTATTATATATTACACTTGGTTCATTCATAATAATATCTTGAAATGTACCATGTAATACGTTACTTAAATTATTGTATGATGGACCCCAGTCACCATTGTATTCATACATATAATTTTCAAAATCATATCTGTCTGTAAATATAGTTTGTGGAACCTGATTTGTATTTTCCCATCTAGGGTTGAAATATTTAAATATTTCATCTTTTGCATCCCCAACGGCTGTTTGATCTGTCCAATTGTCCTTTTGTGTCTTATTTCCATGGCCAGCAGCTTCAGCAGCACCAATAAGCAATGATCCACCAGCAATTAATAAACCAATTGGTCCCCCCACAACTGCACCAGCATAAGCACCACCAACCGCTGTATGCTGTGCATTTCTTGTTTGATATGCGTCCGACCCCCCACTTTGTATAAATAATAAATCATTGTTTGATTTGGTACTGTGTAAATATTTATTATCATATCCATCAATTGCTATTTGTGTTAAATAATTGTTCACATCTTTTGAAGGTGCATACAAAATTTTATTATAAAAAGGCCATCTATATCGATAATTTAAATTATAATGCCTTAAACTTCCATACTTTCTATCTTTTGCTTCACCTTTGAATGTTATAGATAAAAATTCATTTTGACCTGGTTTTTCAAATAAAGGAAATGTTGTGCTGTTTCTATGAGAAGCGTCTTTATTACATGTTAAAGTGCCATCACCCATATATAAACCCGTCAAATTCTTTATACTGTCTTTAACTTCTTTATCTAATACAGTGTTGAATGATGGTAACCATTCACTATTAATAGACCATAAAAAATCTGCTTGATATCTATTCTTACCATACATCCATCGTTCTAATTTATAAGGACTATTTTTATCCATTAGACTTTGGTTTATTGTTGAATCTGCATTAAATCCACAACCCATTGCATCTGTATTAACTGGTACTCCCAATCCAGTTCCCATATTACTTATTAAAAAATCTGAATTATTATTATAAGGTTTAAAACCTCTTGATATTGTATTTAAATATTTCCTATTTATTCCTCTCTTGTAATTATTGTTCTGCTTATCATCCTCATGACGATCATATTCCATAAGATCAGTCATCCTATTGCCATTTTTAAATGTATGTTGTGATCTATAATCTTTAATTCGTATTGGTTCTCTATACCCCATCATATTATTAGAAGGATCACGCCAGGTTCCTTGCATAATCCATAGTCTCCAAAAGACATCCAATGCATTGAGTGTTTGTTTATGTAATATGGATGGTAATACTGAAATTTTATATCTATTTCCAGAATAAACTGGTAATTTCATAAAAGAATTGGTCCTTTTATCATAATGTATATTATATAAAGTATTTGCTAATTTTGTAGAATTTGTTTTTCCTGCTATAACAGGTAATAATAAACCTTGATACTCATTAAACATTTCGTAATAATTAGGAAAGTCTGTATTTTGTATTGAATTATAAACACAATTATGTAAGAATATATTGAAATGCATTAATTGCCATTTTTTGAATCGTAATGGTTTTGTATATCCTGTATTCATACTTGCATCATTAAATGAAGCATCTGGATTAGATGAATAATTCAATTTATCATACATAATCCATGAATTTTGAATTCTTGTCGATGATAATGAATGATAAGTTACCATACTTGGAATACGTAATTTAACTCTTGAAAAATATAACATATCTAACCAAAATGTTTCACCATCAAAATACTGTACTTCTTCTACTTTTGCGGTTTCTATTGTTTCTGTTATTGGTATAAATCTTTTTTTAATTTTATCACGTTCACGTCTCTTACCTATTGACATTTTTTTTGTTAAATAAGTACCCGCATCTTCACCATTCTGTGATGCGACACGGTCGTGTGGATAAAATATCCAACAAGAAAAGAAATTATCCGCACCTAAAGTACCCGTTGTAGTTTCTATTTCATAATCAGTATCATATTTCCAATGTGAATCATGCATATTTTTAAATGGGTTTGTATGTTTCCATAATTTTCTAAAATGATTTCGTTGACTAAAATCACTTGGTGCTGCAAAATATTGAAAAATATTTGAAAAAAATATATGATCATCTGTCCAGTATTTTTTTTTATTATGTTTTGAATAGTCACCACCTGCTATAAATGTGTGTGTAACATTTTCGTCTCTTCCTTCCTTTGAATTTTTTTTTAATAAATTCATTTTGTCGTAATCTGTTCCTTCTATAGTGTGATTATGTAAATTACACACTATACCACTCCATGCACAAGTTGTTGGGTCAGCGTTGTTTTTTTTCACTGCAAATGGAAACATAGTATATACATCGCATTTTTCTAAATCCTTTTCTATATTCGAAGCGGATTCTGTTCTTCTATAAAAACCATTACGCTTTAATACTTCTATATCGAATTTAACACCACTTTTTAATTGAATATTTCCTATATTACAAAATCCGGTTCTATCTTCACTCTCAAAATAATCATCGATAATGTTTGTAAATTCATGTGAAAATTCTTGAGGATTTTTTAATCCACGACCACCTATAAATCCGGAATCTCCTTGTGGACCAGTTATAAATGTGAAATTGTTATCTAATTCGTCTTTTAATTTTTTGGATAGGTTAATTCCATCTGGTGTTTCCGAATCAATAAATTCTTTGTCTTCTATAAAAAAATTTGTTTTGTATTTTGAAAATTTATAGTCATCTCCTGGTGAACCATCTAAATCAGCAGCAGGATTATCACCTTTTTCACCACGTTCACCGGCATTTAATGTTATACCTGTTAATGCGCTACCATCTGTTGGAACTAATTTGTAGTTTTTTTCATCATCATATATGTATAAATTATTACACACAATTGAAAAGGATAAATCTATTTGTGGTTTAAATAATTGAATACTTTCACTTGAAAATGATATATCTTGTACATAAATATTATTTAATTTTGATAATGTATTTATTCCTGTGTCAAAATATCCATCACTTAAATCCGTGTTGTCTCGTTTATAACTATAATATTTAAATCGTAATGTGCCTGAAATATCTTCTAATTTCTCTATACTAACACTCAAGCGGTTTGTTTGTGATTCTATGAAAAAATCTTTGTTCATGGAGAAATCTATATTTTGGTTATTTGTCAGACGATTAATCAGTGTTAATGTAGGATTATAACTAACATCATTACTAACTGCATCTGTAATTACTATATTTGAAACATCGTATTGAGATAAATCAATGTCTATCCGTCTCTCAGTATCATCGTTTATGCTATTTTCTAAAATCTTTTGATTTTCAGTAATTTGTATAGAAATACCATTAAATGAAAAATCATTTATATTATAACATATATCAATTACATTGTAGATAATATTTAATGGTGGAGGATTAGAAGAATTATCAGTAGTATTTTGCGTCAAAAAATGCTCGCTTATAATATTTTCCGACAAAACCTTTTGATCTTGCTTTTGATAAGGTTCTTCCCACCATTCCAATTCCGGATTTGTATTATTTACATTATAATATTTTTTCAAAATCATATTTATCTTATTATATTTATTATAGGTCGTATCATGAATATCCGAATTTGACATATAAATTATTACTTTATTTTAATATTAATAGATATTAAAATAAAATATTTTAATTGTAATTCTCTATATAAACATTTGTGCAAATCCAATAAAATAATTTATTATTTTGTATTATTATTTTGTATTATTATTTTGTATTATTATTTTGTATTATTATTTTGTATTATTATTTTGTATTATTATTTTGTATTATTATTTTGTATTATTATT
>Ga0233439_10001681_pt1 | contig 27297 bp, 24 predicted proteins | sample SI_123_September_6_FD_182713 | JGI IMG/M metagenome (GOLD analysis project Ga0233439, IMG submission 182713) | Seawater microbial communities from Saanich Inlet, British Columbia, Canada - SI_123_September2016_100_MG | ecosystem: Environmental > Aquatic > Marine > Inlet | place: Canada: British... | reverse complement strand
CCACTGTATCCACACTCAATGCAGATACTACAACCCTCTACGAATACCAAGTTGTTTTTACATGTAGGACATAATTTGTCTTCAGAAACTTCTTCTACTTTTGGAGCCTCTAGTACGATTTCCTCATCATGTACTTTTAATGCCAATGAAGTATTGACTTGGGATTTGATGTATGGGTTTGTGATATTTTTGGTAACAAATGCTGTCATGAACTCACTTGGTAACACTTCAAATGTTTTTGTCGCATTTTCACTGGTCATGTGAAGAACTTGTTTGTGTCTTGAACCATCACGATAAACAGTCATTCCTTTTAGACCAATTTCGTGTGCAAGTAGATATGCAGACTTTACATCTTCGACTGTTACATCATATGGCATGTTGATTGTTTTTGCAATTGCATTTCCAATCCAATCTTGCCATACACCTTGAGCCATTAAATGATCAGCCCAATGGATATCCATTGCTGTGACAAAGACATCTTGCATCCATTGTGGGATTTCATCTAATCCTTTCAATGAACCATAGTTGTCTGCAATCTTTTCAAGGATTTCATCAGAGTAGAGACCTTCTTCTTTGAGGGCTTCTTCAAGAATCTTGTTTATATAGAAGAATCTTCCAACAGTAACTCTCTTTTCAAACACCAAAGCAAATGCAGGCTCCATTCCGTTTGAACAGTCTGCAATCATAGATAGTGTTCCAGTTGGTGCTACTGTGGTAGTTAAGACATTTCTAATACCATGTTTTTTGATTTCTGCAATAAGTGGCTCCCATTCGTATGAATGAGATTCTTTTGATTTCTCATAGTATCCAGATATTGGAATCTTTCCTTCAGGATATTCTGTCTTTGCACAAAGTGGGAACTCACCACGAGATCTTGCTAGTGCAACACTTTCTTCCATGGAATAGTATGTTAGTGCTTCAGATAGTTTTGATTGTAGTTCATATCCTTCTTGAGAATTATATGGAATTTTCAGTTTGTACAACAAATCAGCTACACCCATGACACCAAGTCCAATTCTTCTAGACTCTTTTGAGGCGGTACTAATTTCTGGAACTGGATAATTATTGACATCAATAATGTTATCCAAGAACCTTGTTGTCTTTCTGATAATTTCTTCATATCCTTGCCAATCAAATTCATAGGAACCATCAGCTTGTCTTTGTGCAAGATTTACCAAATTGATAGAACCCAAGTTACATGATTCGTATGGATAGAGACTTTGTTCACCACATGGATTTGTAGCTCTTAATGGTGCTTGTCTTGCTTTAGCAAATACATTGTATTTGTTAATTTGATCAAAGAAGATCAAACCAGGTTCTGCGCTCTTCCATGCAGATAATGCAATTAGATCAATTAATTGATGTGCATTGATTTCTTTTACAGGTTTTCTGTCACGCGGACTACGTAAGACATAGTTACCATCAGTAGTATTAACAAGTGCATGCCAAAAGTCTTCCCAGATTCCAACACTTACATTGAAATTTTCTAAAACTCCTGCTTCTGTTTTGTTTGTAATGAATTTTTCAACATCAGGATGCCATGCTTCAATGATTCCCATGTTTGCTCCACGTCTTTTACCACCTTGTTTTACAACTTCAGTGACAGTGTTGATAATGTTCATGAAAGATACTGGACCAGATGCAACACCAGATGTTGATGCTACAATGTCACCTTCTTCACGAAGATTTGAGTAGTTGATTCCAACTCCACCACCAGACTTGAAGATTAATGCTGCATCAGAAGTAGATTTCATGATTTCTTCCATGCCATCATCCATACCAAGTACAAAACATGCTGAAAGTTGTCCTAGTCTTCCACCAGCATTCATCATGGTTGGTGAGTTTGGTAGGAAGTCTTGACCAGTCATCATTGTAAAGTATTCAGTCATTTTATCTGCATAACTTTCTAATTTTTTGCCTGCTAGCAATGTCAGTAGATCTTTGAAACTTATTTTCATTTGACCTTTGTTTGCAAGGGTCACATAGTGAGTAATTAAAGATCTAAAATGCCATTTGTTAAAGAAATAATCTCCAACTTTGAATTTATAATCAAAGGCATCTAATTTTTCAAGATAAGATTTTGCTTCATCAACATCTTGCTTGTTATTTCCAGATTTGTCAAAGATTTGTGAATCATATAACATATCACCGATTCCGACTAGAATTGCAACTCGCTCAAACATTTGAGTTGGTGATTCAATAATCTCACTTTTTGAATTTCTGAATAGATATCTTGATGCTAGTACTCTCAGACAATTCAAGTCGAATTTTTTTGAGACTGGATCAAGGGCTTTGAGATTTAAGACTTTCTTTTTCTCATCTCTTAATTTTCTTCTCTCATGTCTGTAAACGATGTATGCCTTTGCAATATCGCTATTACCGCTATCGATTAAAGTTGATTCTACAATATCTTGAATATCTTCAACTGTAGGTGCTCTAGAGCTTGTAAATCCTTGCTCTACTAACTTGTTAACTACATCTGCTGCTAGTTTGTCGGCAACGCCACGATCGGCTTTAGAGGTGGCTGCCAATGCCTGATAAATGGCATTTGAAATTTTATCTTGATTGAAAACCGTTACTGCGCCACTGCGCTTACGGATCTCAGTGATCGTATTTTCTATTTGTGAATTGTCCATTATAATCTCCCCGCAGTGGTTAGAATAGTAGATGGTATAAACTATTTGTCCGTTTTTCTCAAAACTTCAATTCAATAAAATTGACAATGCTACGATGTGCATCGTAACGGTGCTTGAGATAAATATGAACTTCATACGGGCCTAACATTATAGCAGTTAACGATGATCGCGATAACTCGAACTAAACAAAAAGTTTTCAAAAATGATCGGAACTAGTTTTTTATTTATGATATTCAGACAACATATGGTGACTTGCATTTTGGACATTTGTCATCAAATGGTTCATCTTTAAATCCACACTCACCACAAATTGCGGTTGGTCTTGCAGGTTTGAAAGAAGGTGTAAGTGTAGATGTTTTCTCTATTGCTTTTTTAATATCCTCAACTTTAGCATCCTTGTCAATTTGTAATGTTACAAGAAGTCCGCCATTGAGTACTTTTGAGAGTTTGTTACACTCAGTGATTACCTGACTTTTTGCAGTTAGAGTAGAAACTTCTGAAGCATCAACTACTATACCCTGAGAATAGTAATCAGTATCCATAGAGTTTAAGCTTGAATTTTTACCATATTTTTCACCATCAAGGGTTGCAAAACGAGGAGAACCTTCAGTTTCAGTCATAGATATAGCCACTGTATCGCCTAATTCTTTGCCTTTTTTGGCACCAACATCAACTGCGGTTTCTATAACTTTGTTAAGAATATCTCGTCCTTCTTTGTTATCTTGGAATCCAAGTATGTTAAAGACTGCTTCCTTGAGTCCCACTAAATTCACAACAAGTGATACAGAACTTCTCTGCATGTATTGTGTATTCTTTGCTAGAATTGGATTAAGTCCTCTCCTAGTAAGATCAGAAATCTCTTTCTTTCTTAATGCCATAGAAGCCAAAGCTGGTTTCATTAGTAAAGCTAGTCTTGCTCTAAAGTAAGTTTCATCTTTGTTTGATTCAAATGCTAATCTTGGAAGATTAATTGAAATAGATTGTAATGTAATTGAAAGAGGGCCAGATGTTTTAGTAGATCCATTAGTTATTCCATAACTAGATGTTTGACCTTTTGCAAACATTACTTTTCCACCAATAGAAAGAATTTCAGCCACTGCTTGTGATACATCAGTAATCTTTCCTTTATCAGCATCAATTATCAAACCAATTTTTGGAATTGGAGTAATCTTTGTGTAATTTTTGTATGCATTAATGATCGCAGTAATTGTTTTTGTGTCAGTTCCTAATTGTAAACGAATTGAAACATTGGTACTATTTTTATTATATTTGGAAGTTGTTGATGAAGTTGCAAATGCATTAGTTAATTTTTGTTCAAGTTCTGGAATAGATTTTGAGTGTTTTGAAAGTAGCGGAACCAAACCGTCAACAACAATTTCTTGTGAAGCTTCTTTTGATAGAAGAGAAATAACGACAGATAGTGAACTTGTAATTTCATCTAATTGTTTTGATGTAGAAATTCTTGATACATCAAGATATTTTCCGCCAAGATCAACTCCATCTTCAATTAATTCTTTAATGTTAACAAATATTGTATCAGGAATCATAGACCAAACTCCAGGGTTTGAAATATGCAAGTCGCCAGAAAGATGTGAATCTGCTACGTCTTTAGGTAAAACGTTTGTAAGAAGATGTTCAGAAAATACTTTCTGTCCAGCGTTGAATAATAGTCCCTCAGCACCATTATCTACATCATCTAAATTAGAAATCATCTCTTGGACATCATAAACAGGTAGTCCTAGGCGTGCTAGTTTGTTCCTGTATTCTTCGTGACCGTGCTCAAGAAGTACAGAATTAACCATTTCACGGATTAATGCGCCTGTAAGATAGGTTGTTTGATATTTGTAAATTCTATTTTCAACTTCTTCAGTAATTTTTTGTGCTAGTTCTAGTGGAAGACTACCTTCACGAACTAAGGATTGAATAATTTTGTGTGAATTAAATTCTTCAATTGATTCAGAAGATGTTCTAACATACATTTTTCCACTTTCAATAATTGATCTTTCTTCAATTTGTCTTGCTAAACTCAAAACAAGTTTTCCAAGATTTGTAATAGTGTAACGTCTTTCAGATTTGTTTAATGCAACAAGTGATTGTCTAAGTAATTTTCTCAAGTGGTATGCAAATTTTCCACTCTCTTTTTTTGATTTGAACCCAGCTAATGATTTTAATTCAGAGTAAGTTAATGGGCCTTTAGAATTCAAGATTCGGAGGATATCAATTCTGTTTGGACTAGCCATAACAGAGAAGATCATTCTGACACGTTTTGAGGTAGATTGTAAGATTCCACCTCTTTTTGGATCAGATTCGTCTACATCATCATCTAAATCCATATCTAATTCAGAATCACCATCTAGATCTGTACCAGCATCTAGATCTAATTCTAAATCTTCTTCGGTTTGTTTCACTGTTGTTTCTAAATTATATGCAGTAAATAAGATTTGTGACTAGATAATATGTTACAGTTTTTGATCAGATTTGTGAAAAGATAAAAAAAGATCTTTAAAGAAGATCAATTCGTTTATTTTTCTTGTACATCAAGTGAAAATTCTGATGTAGAAAGTTTCTGTCCACATGATGGACACTTTCCATTTGTTGGATTTAGTACATCTTTGAGAGATTTCAACATCTTCATGTTTGTGATCTTTTCTCCACATTTACCACATGTAATTTCTACGGACATGAATTAGATCAGATATGTAAAATAATTAAGAACCGATTTTGATTTTTTTTAATAATTCAAGCAAATTATTTTACTGTTTTTCGATGAGAATTCCGCGTTCATCAAAACCAGCAATTTTTGCTCTGATACCAACTGGGAGATCATCAGGGGTAGCAATATTTGGCATAAATCCTGAAATTCTCAAATCTGTATTATCTACATCCATAACAACGAAGGCATATGGAGTGTATTTTTCAAAGCCTGCAGGAGCTACTGTGATTATAGTATAAGTGGCAACTGAGCCTACACCATCTAAAACATTATCTTCAAATCCCTTGCTACCACATTTTAGGCAATAATATGCCGTAGACAAATGAAGATGTCCACATTCAGTACATTTGTGAGTTAGAAGTTTGCCTTGTTTTGCAAATTCGATAAGTTGTTCTTCAATAGTCATTTTACACACTTTGGAATACGTGAACAGCACAACTTGCACCAGTTGCACCAAAGTTATGGGTTAAACCAATTTTTGCATCTTTAACAGTTCTATCACCAGCTTTTCCAGTTAGTTGATCAAATACTTCTACTACTTGTCCAACACCTGTTGCACCAATTGGATGTCCTTTTGATTTAAGACCACCTGAGGGATTAATAGAAATGTCAGAATTTAATTTTGTTCTACCTTCACGAATAGCTTGAATACCTTGTCCTTTGTCAAAGAATCCCAAGTCTTCAGTGTCAACTACTTCTGCAATAGTAAAACAATCATGTACTTCTGCAAAGTCAACATCTTTTGCAGTAATACCTGCCATCTTGTATGCATCTGCTGCTGCAAGTTTTGTACTAGGGATAGTTGTCATATGTTCACGTCCTTGTAATGCAGCAGGTGAACCACCTCTGCCAGAACCAGTCACCTCAATGTAATCACCACCATGTGCTTTTGCAAACTTTTCAGAGCAAAGAATAACAGAACTTGCACCATCAGAGAACGGACAGCAATCATAAAGTTTTAGTGGACTAGCAACTACTGGGGATTTCATTACATCATCAATAGTAATTTTCTTTTGCATGTGAGCTTTCGGATTAAGAAAACCATTATCGTGATTCTTTACTGCAACTGCTGCAAAATCTTCTTCAGTTGCATCAAACTCTGTCAAGTAAGCTCTTGCCATTGATGCAAACAAACCTGGAAATGATGCACCTGCTTGACCTTCATAAAAAAAGTCAGAACAATATGCAAAATAAGTTGTAGTCCATTCAGTTCCTGTGTGAGTTACTTTTTCAACACCTGTAACAACTAGACAATCATAAAATCCTGCTGCAACATTTGCATAAGCTTCTCTAAAAGATACAGAGCCACTTCCACATGCGGACTCTATTGTTAATGATGGTTTATCTGGAATTCCTAATCGGCTCATCAATACTGGACCAAGGTGAACTTGCTTGTCAGCAACTCCGAAAACGTTTGAAATGTAAGATGCTTGAACCTCTTTTGGGGAAATTCCTGCACTTTCTATGGCTGCAACTGATGCCTGTGTAGTAATATCAGCGATACTTTCACTTAATTTTCCATATTTGGTGCTACCAGCGCCAAGAACACAAACCTTTTCCACAAATGTCACTGACCCATTTCCCTATAAAAATCGTTTTAGTAAATTCATCATAGAAAATGCCAAGAAGGAAATCAAATCTCAAAACAGTACAGATCAAAAAACCTACAATGAGACATGTAGTTAAAATTACAAAATCAAAAACTAGTATCTTCAAAAAAGAAATTATTCAATATTTTGATAGTAATGGATTTCTTTCTTGGTCTTCAAAAGAGAGAAAGTACATCATACTTGGAACAAATTCTCCAAAAAATGGTCTAGTACCATGTCCTGAATGCAAGCTTGGAGAGTTGATGGTGATTAAAAATAAAGCTACAAGAAAACGATTCATGGGGTGTTCTAATTTTTATGGTGGATGTAAAGCATCATCACCATTATTACAAAGAGCAAGGATGAGGGCGATGAGAACTCCATGCGATGTATGTAAATGGCCGATGATAATTTTTCGTTATTCAAGAAATCAAAAATGGACTAAACAATGTGGAAATTTTAATTGTAAAAGTAGAAAAACTAAGCCTTCAAAGTAGGATAAACATCTGTTCTTCTGTTTTTAAGTAATGGCAAAATTTTTCGTGTTTGTTTTACTTTATTCAAATCAATATTTACAAAACTAATTCCTTGTTTCTTTTTCATATCTAGTAAGATTTTTCCATATGGATCAACTACTAAACTTCTCCCACAGTAAATATTTCCAACTTGATCAGGTGCAATAACATAACACCCATTTTCAATTGCACGTGTTTTGTTAATTGTAATCCAATGTTCTTCTTTCATGTTACCTTTAACCCAAGCAGATGGTGCTACAAGTACTTCAGAGCCTGCAGCTGCAAGTGACCTTGACATTTCTGGAAATCTCAAGTCATAACATATCATTATTCCAATTTTTCCAACAGATGTTTTGACTGGCTTTGCAATTTTTGAGCCTGATTTCATTTTATCTGATTCTTTGAATCCTAATGCATCATAGAGATGTATTTTACGATATGTTGAGATCACTTTACCAGATTTATTAATTACAAATGCAGTATCATAAACACGATTCTTTGTTCTGCTTTTCTCATAAAATGAGCCTACAACTTGAATTTTATTTTCTTTTGCAGATTTTGCAATAGTGTTGACAAAATTTCCATTAATTGTTTCAGATAAATCTGCTAATTGTTTTGAAGTTTGTGATGAGTTTGTGTAAAACATCATAAACTCTGGAAATGCACACAAAGTTGCATTTTTTGATGCAGCTTTTGAAATAAATGAAATTATTTTTTTAAGATTAACTTCTTTGTTAGTTGAAGCTGTAAATTGTACTATTGCAGTTTTCATGAATTTGATTGATTGTATTATAATAAAAGGATAAACTTGTGGTACAATTCAGAAATGTACCATTTTCTTCTTATGTTAATTCAGAGTATACAATACAAACCGATCATAGTGTGTATGTCAACCCTAGACTGGAGGGATATTGCCCAGTCAAATATTTTTAAAAAGAATTAAAGTTGGTTTCCTGCTAAAAACCAATTTTCTTTAGGATTGTCTTCAAAAACAACAATAACATGACTTTCTTTTGTTTTTAGAATATCAACTGCTGATTTTGTGATTGCTTTTGCATATTCGTCTTTTTGTTCCTGAGTTCTACCAGGATACATTGACACTGTAATCAGAGGCATGTAAATTTCAAATGGATTCAGGGATTTATTCTTTCAATAATCTGATCTGTAACCATATCTTGTGCCGTATGTAAAGTCAGAACTGTGCATTCTTTTGTAGATATAGCCAGTTCCTAAACCAACTGCAAAGCCACCAATGTGTGCAAGATATGCTACACCTCCACCGGCAATACCGAACCCTCCAACGAAGAGTGGTAATAGATTTTGAAAAACTAACCAAAAAGGCAAGAACCATCGAGCCTGTATGTGCATTATTCTCCAAAAGAATCCAAGCATCATGAAAGTCTGAATTTTTGTTCTTGGGAAAATTACCAAGTATGCACCTAGTACTCCAGAAATTGCACCAGAAGCTCCAACTGCAGGAATTCCACTAGTAGGATCTCCTAGTATGTGAATTAGTCCCGCAGCTATTCCCCACATTAAATAAATTCCAAGATATTTTACTTTACCAAACTTTTGTTCAATGTTATCACCAAATATCCACAAGAACCAAATATTTCCACCAAGATGAAGTAAACCACCATGCATGAAAGTAGATGTCAGTAAAGTAATTTCTGAAAATGCAGGACACTGCACTATTCCATTCCCTGTATCTATTCCACTATATGTTCCAGTAACACAGGCTGGAACTGCTCCCCAATTGTAAAACATTGTAAATGCATTTTGGTTTGAAAAATCAAAAAACTGTCCAGTATATGCTACTTCCATAAAAAACACAACTACATTTACAATGATTAACACAATTGTAACTTTTGGTTTGAATCCAGGAGGATGTGGATTTTCATCTCTTAATGGAAACATTAGATGTTTTATTTGATTAAAATTTGTATAATAAGATTATTCAGTATTTTAAGAAAATAAGATGAGAAACATTACCAAAATGACTCTTATGTTTCTCACCTAACTATGGCCTATGTAATTTACTAATGTATAGATAAAAACAAAATTGGTACATTCGTAAGATGTATGAAAAATAAAAAGAAGAGATTTGGAATAGTCAGTTAATCGTCTTTATCGTGTTTAACTTTTTTTCCTGGGAATTTGCCATCATCTATGTCAGGGGTACAGCCAAATCCACCAAACCATGAAGGATTGTTGAATGCTGAAGGATCTGGAGAGTCACGACAAATTGCCTTTACATCTATTGGAACATCCATTACACCAAAGTAGTTGACAGTTCCAGTTACATGATAACCATAGATTCCTGGCTCTGCTAGAATTTGTCTAGCAAAGTAATGACCCGGATCTCCATGTACTGCTCCAACTTCAGCATATTTAACTTTAGGTTTGAAACCTTTGTCTACTGCTTTGTTGAAATCTTTGTCATTTTTGTAATAGTATTTGTCAACAGTCAAATCAGCCTCTGCAAGATCTAATCCTGTTCTAGTATCACGGATGAATAACTCCATTGGATGATTTCCATCATGTTTTCCAGATTCTTGAGCTGCTGTTGGTTCACTGTTGTGTCCCATGATGACAGTAATCAAACGATGTTCACCATTTGGAAGATTAAATCCAAATACTTGTCCACCATGAGCAAATGCTTGCTCAGATGCTCCTCCTGCTAGTACCATTACAGATGCAATGGATGCTACCAAGAAAAGTTGTGTTTTACTTGTGTTCATTTTAATAATCTCCTATTGAGATGAATGTCCTAATCCATCGTTATTTTTGTCGTCATCATTTAGATCATAGATTACATTTCTTGTCAAATCAACTACCGGTCCATTCTCATAAGGATCATCAGCGATGCTTCCAAGAACTCTTTGTACATTGATATCAACAATATGTCCTGACTTAAACTCAATGTTAGCTCCTGAAAGATTTACTAAATCAATATCAGTAACTCTTGGAGCACCACCATTTAGTGGATCAGGAATATGTGCATGAAATACACATTGATTACCATTACCTGCCAACTTTGGTGAAGATACAGTGTTTATGTAAAACAATGGGATTGGTTCCATATGTGTACCTGAGGCATGTTCATCAATATGACCTGCAATTGCTGTAACTAATGGTTGGTATGTATCATTATCTGGATCATCACCTGTTTCACCATCAACTAGTTCACAAGGAGATGTTAACAAGAAATGTCCTGAAACATAGTTTGGACTAGCATCATATAGTGGGAAAACGCCTCCAGCAGGGAGTGTCATGCCATCTAGTCTGATGTGAGTGTTGTCAGGAATAGTTCCCTCAGCGACACCTGCTTCAAAACTGTGACTTGCAAATGAAAAACCACCAAATGCTAATGCAATTGTTAGTATCGCAGTACCTGCAATCATAGATATTCTGTTCTGTTTTAGAATAGTCATTAGTTATGATTTTAAGATTATATTAAAAATAAAATTGGTACATTTATGATTTGTACTGGTAGATTCAATGATATTGTTTTTTATTTGTAGAATAAGCCAATACTGTTAATTTTTAGATATTTTTCAATTATATTTTATTAATTTATTGAAATTGGTATTTTTTTATTAATTTTTGAATTAAAGGGTTATTTTTAATGAAATATTTTTTTTTAGAACTTCCAATCTTTAGTATTATTAAATCATTTTTTAATAATTTAGTGAGATTTTGTGAGATTGTTGGAGAAGATTTTTTAACTTTATCAACAATTTCATTAAATTCCATATTACTATCAATTAATAAAAATAATATTTTCCGTGAAGTTTCTTTTCTCAAAAATTTAATTATTTTTGTTTCCTCTAAGCTAATTTCTGGTGAAAAAAATCTGGTCTTATCTCTTTCTCTTTTTATATTAATAATTCCTAATGATTCTAATTTGTTAAGATAATGTGTCAAAACCCCATTTTTCATTCCAGATATACGTATCATTTCAGAAAAATGTAATCCAGGATTTTTGTAAATTATGTTAGTCAATAAGGAAGATCTATCAGACATAACAAAAAAAATAAAAAATTATAGAAAAGAAAACTGGTTCATTTCAAGAATGTACCGGTATGAAATGAAAATTATATTTGTAAAATTCCATTACTAATTAAATATTGAATTCCTTGTACAAAGGCTTCATCGTCAATTGCACCTTCTGACCACCAACCTGCATTGCTCTTAATCCATTCAGGAACTAAAGGAGCAACTTTTCCTACAGAAATTGTGCCTAACATCCAAGGATGCAATGTACAATAGTAATCAAAAATACCTTGATTTTCAAACTTGTAGGAAAAATAATCCCCACCAGAGATTATTTCACTATCAAACAGTCCTGAAGAACCAATTTCAGGACTTCCAGATGTAACAGTATGGGCTACATTATCCTTATTTTCCCAAAAAACAGATTCATTGATTGGTACATTTAGTGATGAAGGGGAGTAGCAAGAATTATCCATTTCACATCCAGGCAGAGATGAGCCAATTGCAATATCTACAACATAATCAGAATTATGTGGTTCTACTTTTAGTTCTGAGACGTTAAATGAAAATTCCCCAGACGTATCAAAATTATTCACATTAGAAATTTTAACAATCACTGCACCTATTTTATCAAACACTATTCGTACGGAATCACGTCCACTAGGAGTTTCTAACTCTTTTTCAGAAACTACAGAAACTCCATTTAAAAATACATCAAGATCATATGTTATTTGTTGAATAATTGAATTAGTTACAGGATCATGAAATTCAATATTCAGTATTATAGGTTCACCAGAATTTATTTTTCCTTTAGGATCTAGAGATAAATGAAATTTCCAATCTTCTTCAGTAGATAATAAAATTACTTTTTCTCCATCTTCTAAAGATGCATCTTTCTTTTCATCATCTCTTTGTTTTCCAGATTCAATTCCAAAAATCATTTTATCGTATTGATCAGATGGAATTTCATCAAATAATTTTAATAGTTTTGAAGATGAAAGTAAAAAGTGAACCACAATTTCTTCATCACCAGAACGATCTATTGTTCCAAAAAAAGATTCATCATTTACGGTTAAGAGAATTTCATGTTTGTTGAAAATATCGATAGTTTTTGGAATATAATATTCAGCATGTACAAAAGGGATTGATTCAATAAAATCTTTATTCCAATTAAATGGCATCTCTGCTGTTATTTTTTTATTTCGAGAATCATAGTCAAATTTTTCAATTTTATCAAAATATGTTGCAAACATCATATCAGTATATTCATCATCAATATTCAAAGAAAATGGAATGAATTCTCCCATGGTAAATAATATTTGAAAAGTTGTATTACTTCCAGAAACAGAAATTGAATTAATGGACAATAAAGTAATATTCACATCAACTAATCCACCTTCTAAAAATAAAGGAGCCTCAATCAATAAAGGAGATAAATTTGAGCCTATCCAGACGTTATTTTCTGTTTTTTCACCAGAAATATGTACAAATTCATGAGGGATTATTTTCGTGTAGAGTTTATCATCAGATGAATATGCGTTAAAATCAACAATCAGGTTATTTTTATTATCAAATATTTCAATTTTATATTCAACATTTGACACTATTTCTTGTGAATCATCATTTATTGTTGAAATATCAAAAATAATTTCTGTTTCATTTCCTTCAAGAACAGTTGGATTAGTTTCTAGAGTTACTTTGTAATAATTATCATTAATGAATAAAATGTCACTTTCCTCACTTCCTGAACCTCCTGCATAAACAAATTGAGTTGAATTAAATATAAAAAATAAAGAAAAGAGAACAAAAAAATATTTCAAATTCATGATAATCAACTCTAAAAAGGATTCAAGATTATAAAAAGTCTAGACTTTAATCAAACCGTTTGAAATTAAATATTTCAAACCATTTGCAAATTCTACATCAGTTAATTTACCATCTGACCACCATGAAGCATTCTTCTTCACCCATGTAGGAATTGAAATATCTTCTGAAACTGAGGTAATTGAAGACTGTGATTTAGTATCTTGAATTCTCTTTATTCCTTCAGAACTTTTTAAGAAAGAAGTTTCAGTGATTGTAGATTGTTCTTCTACAAGTTCACCTGTATTTACTAATCCAATAGGTTGATCATAAACCACAGTTCTTGCCGTAATATCCAAATCATCAGATGTAACATATGGTTTAGGTAAAGTCATATCGATATACTCAACAGTAATTGTATCACCGTGATTAACACGTAAAACATCTAATTCTTGAGAATCATCGTCCAGTGTTACAGTGAATTCCCCATCAAGTTTGTCAATATAGTGAGTCCCATATCTGCCTTCAAGTTCACCGACAACCGTATCAAATGCATGATGTCGTGGAACTACATCTTCTAAAATAGCTTCAGGGGCTACTTGAAATGAAAAGGAATTTCCAACATCAGAACCAAATAGATCAGTGAATATGATCTTGGCAGAGCCTCTTTGATCAAAGTGTACAGTTTCAATGGCATGACCATCGTCTGCAAATTTCTCAGTTCGTACTTCTAATAATTCGCCATTAAGCCAAATTTCCATATTATAGTATAATTTCATTTGATGAATGTCTGTTAATCCATCATGAACCATTAGATTAAGATCATAATCTTGATTAATTCCAATTACTCCACCAGGAGACCACCAAAAATACATCTTCCATTCTCCTTCAGGAGTATACTTTGTCAATGATGAAGTAGCAGGTTTAGACAATTTTGTTTCAACGCCTTCGTATTCAACTTCAGAGCCATGATCATGGTTTTGAATAAACTGAACTGGAACATAAATTCCAGCTTGATCAGAATCAGAATATACACGCATCCAATAAGTGAAAAATTCTGCATGATGAATCCATAAATCTCTGTCATGCAATGTAAATTTTATAGGTTCATTAGAACTAAATTCATTTTTGTCAAATTCTATTTCACCAATTCTCCATGACCATGTAGCAGTTTTTGTAAGAACTACATCTTCATTTGCTTCCCATGAAACAGTTACTGCTCCCTCTTGAAAATCAGTAGGTAATCTTGCTGCAACATCTAATGCACTTCCAGTAATTCCAAATCCACAATCAGGATCCGTCATATGTCCGTGCATTTGTGCATGTGCCTCTGGAATAAAGTCAAACATAGTAGCAGTAAACAACAAACCCTTCATTTGCATAATTAATGGAATCAAAAATCCATGTCCATGTCCACCACTAGTACTAGATGTACAATCAGGAGTTACAACTTCACCATAATTACTAGACAAATGTCCATGAGCTTTGATATCTACATCATTTTGATCATGTACAATATGATGTTGTCCAGTTAATTTTACAACTCCAAAGAAAACTCCTGTATCAGGACCGGTTTCAGTAAATACTGGTGAATCAATTGATTCATCACGAGTAGTAACAGTAATTTCTGAACCTTCAGATTCACCAATTTTCTCCATATTGTATTCATCAGTATTCCATCCCGGCGCATAAATCAAAACATTTACTCGGTCAGTCCAAGTATATCCATCATATTTTTCTACACATTCTTGTGGAGTTAACGCATGATTTTCACAAAACATCATTTTTACACCTGTAGATTTTTGCACAGGAGAGAATCCTGATTCAGAAGGTGGTAAAAATTTAGATTCAGCAAATGAATCTTGAAGAGAAATAGGGATTACAAGTACAGCAACTAAAACAAATACTAACATTAACGATAATTTACTAACCATTGCTAATCTTTTCAATTAGATTTTTAATATAAAAAAAATGGTTCATTCGAGAAATGTACCAATTATACTCTTTATTCTATACTAATCTGACAAGAATGGAAATTTTCACTCCACTTAGAATGACCTAAAAATCGCTTAGATTCAAATTCTTTAAGATCATAAAATGTCACACTTGTTTTACCAATAGAATTACCTTCATTATCTAAAAATGAAATAGTTAGGTTGATCTGAGCACGTTTAATATCATCATTATAATATTGACCAGAAATTGTCACCAATCCAAAATCATCTCTAACACATGAAAAATTTTGTACTCCCTGACTTACAGATTTTTCTAATTCAGTAGGTTTTGGTACCGATTTATCTTGATTAAATGATGTATCTAAATTCTTATTTTGTAAAACCTGATGTAATGAAGAATTAATTTTATCATTTTTAGAATAACTAATTTTTTTCAATATTTCACTAGATAACCTACTGGTAGGTTCAGTTTTATCTAAAATTAAATTATCCACATTATAATCAAAGTGCTCCCCATGTTGATCAAATATTAGTATTTGAACTATCAAATTATCATACATACAAGATGTTACTGCACCTTTTAAATTATAATTAAATATACACTCAGAATTTTCATTCGGAGTTCCTATAAGATATGATGAATCAAATATTTTTTCTTTTGTTCGATCTTCAAAAGAATTCCAATAGTTATCTAAATCATTTTTATTATTAAATTCAGATATCTGCATAGTAAGTGAAGGGACTTTGAATTTATAAAAAACTGGCTCATATACTCTAGTTATATCAGTAAAAATGAATTTTACAGAGTCTACTACTCCTTCTTTTTCTTCAAATTCATACTCAGTTGAAAGAAGTCTCCATTTTGCTTGTTTAGTAATTTTTAAAAGATCAACGTCATTTAACAAATATTTTTCCAGACTGGATTGAAAAGTTTCATCATTTGAAAAAATATTTTTCTCAGGATCATATTGTAAATATCCAACTTCTTTCAAATAATGTAGAGTTCTAAGAAATTGAACGTCGTTAATTTTTCCTTCTATCCACCATTGAGCTCTCTCTTTTACCCAATGAGGAATTATTTCAAAAGTACTTTTTTCATATAATTCTGGAAATTCATTGATCACAGTTTTTGCAGTATGTTTGAGAATTTTTTTTGATTCTAATTCTTTAGGTAAGATACTTTTTTCTAAAACACTTTCTATTAATGCTAAAAATTCAGAATCAGATATTTCACCACTCACCCAAATTTCAGTTCCCTGTCTTACCCAATCTGGAAATACATTTTCTTCTACATTTTGACCAAAAGCTTGACCTTGAAATAAGAATAAAACAAAGAAAAATGGAATTCCCAATAACAATATTGAATTAAAATTCATTAGATTGAAATCTCCTTTGAAAATTGTGAGAGTGCTTTCTCAAACTCATTATCATCAGGCGTGTATCTAGCATATTCTACACTTCCACAAAGTAATAGTCTATTTTTTACCTGATTATATTCATTAGATTTTGATTCTTTTAGAATAGTTAGTAATTCAAGATTTGTTATCTCTTTGTGAATTCCTAAACTTTGTGAATAATAGTATCTTATTGCCTGACTAAGAATTTCATAAGCTTCTTTTCTCTTGTTATTCTCATACAGACTTTGGGATTTATTTAACATATCATAAGTTAATTCTCTAAAATCAATTTGAGGTTTAGAGACTTGTAAAAGAGGTTCAACAAGTTTCTTTTCTATTCGTTTTTTGTTCATCAAATATCCAAATATGACCAAAGCTGTAAAAATAGGAATTAGTAAGAGTAAGGAAATATTTTCAAATCCAGGAGAAATTTGAATTGTTCTAAATGGATCACTTTGTAATGAATCACGAACATGTCTAGTGTTTTCGAATTTTGGTTGTTCAAATTTGAAATTATCAAACATACTCTTAGAATCCCGTGAAGGTTGTGAAATTCCTATCTTAGTATCTGATAATGTATCATCAGATTCTAATTGTTTTCCAGAAATAATTTCATTAAATAGTTGTGAAGTTTGTTCTGAAAATGAATTCATCATTCGTTCTTGAATTTGTTCTTTATTCAATTCTAAATAGTTTGGAGAATATTTTCTAAGATCAAATTCACCTTCTCCAGATCTTATTGCTTCATCCATCATCGCTCTTCCCAAAGTAAATTCTCTAGGAGTGAAAATATCATTTGGAATCGCTTCTAAATTATCCATACTGTATCCGCGTTCAAGTATGAAGAGCTCCATGTTTGAATTTGGATTATAATCAAGAGATCGTCCATTAATGAGATATTTGCTATCTCCAATTGGATCCAGTAATGCTTCAGCTATTTCGACATATCCATCTGAAAATCGATCAAAATATTTTATTTTTTGCTGGAAACTTTCTTGTCTAAGATCTCTCTGCTCTATCAGCATTCCAGCAATAATTTGACCTTCTTCTGAATCAATTGTAATTTTGTAATCACCAAAAGAATATTGATTGGCAGTAATGAATTCATCATAAACAGGTTTGGTTGATTTTAAATTTTCATCTTGGACATAGCCAGAAAGAAGTTCAGATTCTTTTGAAGAAATATTTTGTTCATTAATTTGTCCTTCAATCAGCCAATCCATTTGAATTTCTGTATTATCGGCATATACAGGATTTGTAATTAGAATAAGAGGAATTAGAAAGATAAATTTTTTAAAATTTTGTGAAAAATGATTATTCATACTAAATCATCAAAGTTAGAAAAAAGGAATGTTTGAGAAAAATAATTCAGATCGTTCAGAAATAAGGGTCAATTCTTAATCAAAAAAAGACAAAATTTTCCTTTAATCGTAATTGGTACATTTTTCGAATGAACCAGTCTGCTATTAATTCAAAAATCTGTAATTATAGAATGGCACTTAATGAAAATGAGATAAAATATTCAGCATCAAATAAGGAAATCCAGGATTTGAATGAAAAGGCCCAAAAATATGCAGAAAAACTTCTTGAAGTGCTAAAAGAATCTAGCCAGGTAATTGTGGGTCAAGAGGATGCAATAAAAAAAAAATTAATTTCAATAATTGCAGATGGCCACGTATTATTAGAAAGTGTTCCAGGTTTAGCAAAAACATTGATGGTAAAAACAATGTCAGAAATTTTTAAAGTAGATAATGTAAGAATTCAATTTACACCTGATTTACTTCCAGCAGATATCATAGGAACAAAAATTTACAAGAATGCATCAGGTTCTTTTGTCACACAGAAAGGCCCAATTTTTCATAATTTTGTTTTAGCTGATGAAATTAATCGAGCTCCACCTAAAGTACAATCTGCACTACTTGAAGCAATGCAAGAAAAACAAGTAAGTATTCACGGAGATACATTTGAATTAAAAAAGCCATTTTTAGTACTTGCAACCCAAAATCCTATTGAAAATGAAGGAACATACAAACTTCCTGAAGCACAAGTGGATAGATTTGCTTTTAAAATTTTAATTGATTATCCAAATAAAAAAGATGAAATAAAAATAATTGAAAAAAATTCTTCATATCAAAAATATACTATAAAACCAATTTTCAATCCAGAAGAAATAATTGAAATTCAAAAATTTAATGAGGAGATCTATTCAGACAGTCTCATTACAGAATACATTGCAGATATCGTAAATGCTACTAGAAATCCAAAGGACTATGAATTAGAACTAGACAACATGATAGAATTTGGAGCATCACCAAGGGCATCTATTTGGTTAATGAGGACTGCAAAAGCTCATGCATTACTTAATGGGAGAGGATTTGTAATTCCTGAAGATGTTAAAGCTATTGCACATGAAGTATTACGTCATAGAATAATTCTAACATTTGAGGCAGAAGCTAATGGAGTAAATGCAGATAAAATAATTGATTTTGTTTTAGAAAAAATTAGTCCACCGTAGATATGACCCAACTTGCAGAATTATTGAAACAAGTAAAAAATCTAGAAATTAAAACAAAAAACATAGTTGAAGGTATGGAATCTGGTGCCTACAGGTCTAGATTTCGTGGTGGAGGAATAGAATTTTCTGAAGTGCGTGAATATACAGCAGGAGATGATGCTAGACGCATAGATTGGAATGTTTCAGCAAGATACAATGATCTATTTGTAAAAGAGTTTGTAGAAGAAAAAGAACTCAACATCTATGTAATTATGGATATATCATCAAGCAATGATTTCGGATTTATAAAAAGTAAAAAAGAATTAGGTACAGAAGTTGCCGCATCACTAATGTTTTCAGCATTAAAAAATAATGATAGAGTTGGAATGGGGTTATTTACAAACTCATTGGAAAAATTCATTCCAGCAAAAAAAGGTAAAAAACATATGATGGAAATTTTAAAAGAATTATTAGATCATAAAACAAAAAATAATGAAACTGATATTTTTAAATCACTTTTAGAATTACAAAAATACCTAAAACGAAGAAGTGTAATTTTCATCATATCTGATTTTATTTCTGATTCTTTTGAAAAGCCATTAAAATATTTGAAACTTAAACATCAAGTTATTTTAGTGAATATTTCAGATATACATGAAACAGAAATTCCAAATATAGGAAATGTATATCTTGAAGATGCTGAATCAGGTGAGCAAATTTTAGTCAATACATCAGATAAAAAATTTCAAGAAAAATATTCTCAATTAATTAGAAAAACTAAAAAAGAAAATGAATATCAAATTAAAAAAATTGGAATTGATTATCTTAATTTATCAAATGAGGAATCATTTGATATTACATTTAATCGATACATTAGAAATAAAATACGAGGTAGAAACTAATGGATATACAATTTGAGTTTCTATATGCATTACTTTTATTGTTAATAATTCCAGGATTATATTTTTTATATGCAAAATATAATTTAGAAAAAAAAGAATCAATTCTTAAATTTAGTTCATTAAAGATTATTAAAAAATCAATTTCAGGTAAAGTAATTTTTAGAAAACATTTACCTTTTATTTTGATGATGGTGATTCTTGGTTTAATCATAGTTGGATTAGCAAATCCACAAATTCCCACAATTTCAGTCGAGAAAGGTATCAATTTGAGCATAGTTTTAGATGGTTCTGAGAGTATGGCAGCCTCAGACTACAAACCTACACGCCTAGATGCTGCTAAAGAGGCAATTAGTAAAATGGTAAACAAAGTTGGCTCTCAAAACAATGTAGGGGTTGTTCTCTTTGAGTCAGGAGCTACAACAATTTCATATCTAACTCCAGATAAAGAAAAAATAATTTATTCCATTTCTTCAATTCAACAAGGTCAAGGTGCTACTGCAATTGGAGATGGTTTGGCATTAGGAATTGACATGGCATCATCTATTCCAGATAAAAAGGGTGTAATCGTGTTACTTAGTGACGGAGTTCATAATTCTGGATTGGTTACTCCTCAAGAAGCAATTCAATATGCAAAGATAAACAAAATTCAAATTCATACTATTGGTTTAGGGTCAGTTGAACCAGTATATCTAAGGGATGACATCTATGGAGAACCACAGTATGCAGAACTTGATGAAGAAACATTAATTGAAATTGCAAATGAAACAAATGGTAATTATTTCAAATCATTAGATGAGCAAACACTGAATGAAATTTTCTTAACATTAAGTAGTAATTTGGAATATGAAATGGAATATTCAACACTCAGAGATTGGTTTATGGTAGCAGCCATCGGAATATTACTAATAAATGCATACATCATTTATGGAAGATATAGAATTGTTGTATGATTTTAGATTAAAATAATTTTTCTTTTTACAAGATTCTCAATCATATTTAGAAACTCATCATCTGAAATCTTTTCCTCATACCACCAACCTGTTGAAATTTTTACCCATGAAGGGATATTCCATTGTAATTCTGAAATTAGATCTCGCTCAGCAACAGAAACAATTTGTTTTTCAAAAAGAAAATCTACTCCTTCAAGAAATTCTGAATCAGAAATTTGATTTGTACTCCACCAATCAGCATTATTCTTAATCCACTGTGGAATTTTTGGTAATTCAGGTGGTAATCCTTTATCAAAACCTGAAATTTTGAGCGTACCCTGTGATATAGGCTCAACCTGAAAAGCAACATGCCAAAATCCCATTTCATCTAAACTCTGAATAAATTCTACAGGCTCATCATTTAGCGTAACAATGAATTTCTCATTTCCAGAAATTGGGGGAAATTCAAAATTGGCATATGTCTCTAGCGGATAACTATTGTATCCTCGGATACTAAGTGTAGTTCCTGCTTCATCAAATTTTGCAGCAGAATACCAAGCTCCTGAATCATATCTAAAGTCAAAATTTCCACCATCTTTCTTTGCTGTGATTGGTATTACAGTGGTATCAACAGGTGCAAAGCAACTATAGTAAAAAATTTCATCGGTTATTGAAGGATCAGGATACATTGAGAAATTTAGAATTTCCCCTGGTTCAATTTTTTTAATAAACTCTATGTTTTGTCCAATGTCTAACACTTTTTCATAACCATGTATGACTGCAAAAATTTTAGGATTGTAGATAGTTTGTTCGCCTGTATTTTGAATTCTACCAGTAAGATGCCCATCATCATATTTTATCAGGGTTTCATCATAGAGAACAATTATTGGAATTACATCTTTTAACGTTCTTTCATAGGATAGATCAACTGGAAGTAATGTTGGATTATTAGAAATTTCTGAGAACTTTATTTTAAATGGAATTTCAGCACCAGAACCTAATGGTACATGAATGATTGTTTTTGAAAATATTTCAGAATTCTCTTTTACTGATATAGTAATTGTAGGAATTATTGCATAATCAAATTCATTTTTTACATTTCCAACAACAGTATAGATGCCATTTGAATCAAAATACCCAATATATTCATCAGTTGGAACAAAAACTTCAGAAAAAGAAACTTGAGGTATTAACATTAAAGAAAATAAAAATCCGATTAAAAATATAGTAGATTTTGGGGCTAAAATTCTAGAAGGAATTGATGATATCTTCAAATCCAGATGTTGGTTTCTCAAGCAAGCTTGGTCTGTAATCTTCAATTAATTTATCTATAAGATCTCTTGCTTTAATATGATACCTCTTTTTGAGTTCAACAATTTTAATTTCAACTAACTCATCTTCTACAATTTGTGATAAATATAATGAAACAGTTGATGGAGATTTTTTAACTGCTCTAACAAGTTGTGAAAACTCTAATCCATCATTTTCAATTAATGCAAGTAACAAATCTCGTGGAGTTTGTTTTCGTAAAGCCTTGATTACAATTGATTCATCTTCAGTAATTTTTGGTGGATAGAATCTTGCTTGACGTGGTCCTCGAATTACTTTGACTATTCCACTTTTTTCCAATTTACCCAAATAATGACTCAATACACCATTTTTCAATCCAGAAGAACGCATAATTTCACGGAATTGAATTCCAGGATTTTCTTCAATAATTTGTTGTAATTGTAAATCTCTATTAGTCATTTCTAAACACTCCTAATGCCAATAATCCCAATGTAATAAATGTCAATAAATGTCCTACTTCTGGAAGAGTCATATCACCAACATCAAAGACAGACGGCCAAGTCGCATCAACAAGTAATACAATTTCTGCTGCAATGAAATTTGCAAAAGCAATTGCACTAAGTAAAAGTCGTTTTGTTCTTAATCTATAATATGCAAATCCTGCCAGTACTGCGATAAAAACCGCAAGTGTGATTCCTCCAACGTGTAAAAAAATATGTGCTAAATGATAACCATGTAAAAGATGAGGAACAATAATCGGCATAGCCAAAATTGCAATTACACCAGCAACCACAATAGAAAATAAAGTAGATTTTTTTTCAACTATACTCTCAGGCCTAAACAAAGTGATCAAAATACCAATTTTAGAGATTTAAAGCGACTGGTTCATTGATCGAATAGAAATCGATCAAACATGAAGAATTCCAGCCTTTATCATAAATTCTAAACCTTGAACAAATGTTTTATCATCAATTTGCCCTGCTGCCCACCACTCTGCATTATTTTTAATCCAAGATGGGATTTCTTCAGATGTTGAAGTTTCTTGTTGAGTTTGTGGAATTGAAATTATTTTATTTTTAATCATGTATTCGATTCCTTGAATGAATGTATTATCATCAATTTGTTCTTCCGACCACCATAACGCATTGTTTCTAATCCAATCAGGTAATGAAATCTCATTAGTTAACAATATTCTATCAATAACAATTGGAATTGTTGTCTTCGCAAGATTATTGTTGTCTAGATTTTTAAAATTTAGATTCACAATACCTGAAACATCCTCAGGAATGAAAAATTCTGCAATGTTATGTTCATCTTTGGAATCAGTACTCATATCACTTTGTTCAAAAATTACTTTTTCATCTTGAGTTATTGAAAATTCGTAGTTTGTTGCAACTGGTTTATTTTTTAAGAAGATATCAGTCACATCAAAAAGTATTTTTGCATTTGAATTTGATTTTAAGTTTTCAGGTTCCAATGATACAAGAATTCTAAACTGGCCATTGTCAGTAACTGCACTAAGATGGGCATAATCTTGATCTGGTTTTATTACAAAACTCATTCCTTTTTGATTTGAATCATTATCAAAAACTTTCTGTAATTCTTTTTGGTATATTATAAAATGAACAATTCGTCCATCAGAAAAAAAGTCATCAATGTTTACAATATCTTCAGATAATTGTACTCCATTAACATACATTGTAAATCCAGATACTAGTAAATCACCAAATTTTTTTGGAATTACAAGTTCTTCATGAACTATTGACGTTTGGTTAATGTTTGATTGAGTCCACTCAAATGGCATAAAAAAACTAATTTCTTTAGAACCAGAATCATAATTGAAGTTTGAAATTTCATCATAGTAAGTAACTACATGGATGTTTTGTTCGCCAAAATTTGGATCAATAAAATCATGTTTAGATGTTTGAGCAATAGAAATTCCTGCATTGAAAACTATAGGTTCATCTAATTTTTGTGAATATCCATCAGCAGTTAATACACTAACATCTAATTTGTAGAGACCACCTTCACTTAATTTTGGTCCTTTAACATGCACCATTCTGCTTTCTAATCCCAATAATGAACCAAATAATCCACCACCATTTTCTTCTTCCACAATTATGGAATCAGTTTCTTCAGATATGAAATTAAAAACTACGAATCCATTATCAGCTTTGAATTCTTGCTCAAAGAGAAATTGTTCTCCACGTTCAGATTTAATTTGAAATGTAACATCTCTTAGAGTAATTTTAGAATTAAAATCAATTAGCGATATTGAAATTTGTTGATCATCACTTTCGTTAGGATCACTTTTTGATGATGATACTTCAAGAGTAACTTGTTTTCCATTTAGATCTACAGGAGGAAAAGTTTCACTACCTACACCATGACCATAGACACTATCAAATCCAATAACAAAAACAGCTGAAATTATTAAAAATGCAAATAATGAAAAACTTTTCAATCTAGGTCCACTTGTCTGGATTTTTCTTTCTAATTTCTTTTCCATCAACGGTAACTTGATCTTGTTCTTCAAAAACGGTATGCCATCTACCGTTATCAGGGAAAATTTTATTCATTTCTACAACTTTATCATTTGTTGGTGCTTTATTCATCAAGGCTCCCCATCTCATGTTCTGAACTTTTGGCATGATGTCGTTGATGTCTTTCATTATACTATCACTTAACAGAATTTATTTAAAACCTATGATTGAATTCTCATAATTCCTTCTTTAATCAAGTATTGAATTCCTTGAATGAATGAATCATCATCAATTTGTCCTGCTGCCCACCATTCTGCATTATTTTTAATCCAGCCTGGAATATCATTTGAGCCAGAACTATCTCCTTGTGAAGTTGGAGGGATTTTTAGAACATCTTCTTTAATCAAAAATTGAATTCCTTGAAGGAATGAATCATCATCAATTTGTCCTGCTGCCCACCATTCTGCATTATTTTTAATCCAACCAGGGATTGGTGTTTTCTCAGGTACTGATGGAGTTTGTGTTGAAGAGCCTGGACCAATCTCAATTATTGTTGAACCAATTCCAGCATATGTTGGATTATAATCTAATCCAGTCCCATACACCCAAACATCAACTTGGATATAACCTTCAGAAGGAACATAGATTTCTTGAATATCTAATCCTTCAACAGACACGATTCCAGGAGCAGCTATGTCGCTAGGAGTATATCTAAATAATTCTTGTTGAGATTCATCCATTACTGCATATCCATATCTTACATCTTTGATTAGTTCTCTATTTTCATTAAAGAAAGTAAACTCAAAAGGAATTTCCTGGTTTGCACCATATTTTCCATCCCATGAAATATTTACAGTGGTTGGAATTTGTTGTTCATAATTGGAAGCATCTACAAGATAAAATTCAGTAGAATCTTTTGATACTTCATCTAACGGAACTAATTTTAAATCCATCTGTAAATTATCATAATTAGAAGGACCAAGAGTTTCGTTAATTTTTTCTAATTCACTTTTACTAATTAAGAAATGAACAATGTTTGAATCCTCTGATGAATATGGATCATTTAGTAATGCTCGCTGATTAAGTTCGACGCCATTAACATATCCTTTGAATTGTTTTCCATCTGCATAAGGTGCAAATGTTTTTGGAACTCTAACTTCTTCATGTACCACTTGTACTAAATTAACATAATCTGGACTCCAATCAAATGGCATATCAAATGAAATTGAGTTATCTGAATTATCAAATTTAAAATTATCAACATCATCATAGTATGTTTTAATTATAACTGGGATTTCTTCAGCATTTGCAGTTTGGAAAGAGAAATTTTGATCTTGTGCTACACTAACAAAAGTTTCATAGCTTAGTAAATTAGCTAATACTGTTCTTGGACTAGTAGCAGCTTCAATGTCAACTCTAATCTTGTATAATCCACCTTTAACAAAAATCGGACCAGTAATAGATGGTCTTGCGCAGATATCTAAATTATCATCAGTACAATCGGCTCCCTGTACAAATAATGCACCAGGGGCACTCACATGTTCAGAACCACCATAAATTGAACATTGGTGAAGGTTAGCCTCATTACAATTATCTTTTGGTTTAATTTGAACATCTAGCCTTCCATCCATGTCATAAAACAAATTTCTAGCTAATAGTTCACCACTTTGCCAAACTTCTACTCTGTAAGTGACCTTTTCAAGATTCTCATCAGTTAATGTATCAAAGAAACGTACCTGCATGTTAGCAGAGTCAACATCTCCTACTGTGATATCAGATGGACTCAATTGTGTACGAACAGTTACTTCCATATCACCAAATGATATTGGTTCTGCTTGATCTCCTCCAAGTCCATGTCCAAATGCATCAGGTAGAATAGCAGCAATTGAGAAAATACCAATTATTGAAATGAATAATGCAAACTTGTTATACAATACTAAAATTGCAATAATTCCATATTTAAAGCTGGTATAGCATTCCTACGCGTAGTAATTTTTTCATTTGGAAAACAGAGTACAACTTTTATTTCCGATTTTCAATGTTAGATCATGAAATTATTTCTTGCCGTATTACTAATTCCATTATTACTTGTTCCAGCATTTGCAGAATCACAAACCTTGAGAACAGACAAAGGGGCAATTGATGTTAATGTGTCATATGATGATATTGAACCAAATATTCAAACAAAAATAAATATTGATTTCTTAAATCCCGTTACACAAAAAACACAAGAACATATCGACTATACTGTAACTGTAACAAAAGAGGGCCAACAAGTATTTGGACCAATACCACTCACCCATACTTCAATTGGAACTGTAAAAATCCCAATTGAATTCAATCAAGGTGAAGGTGTATATAAAATGGACTTTGAGATTGAAGGGATTTTGTTTCAACCACTTCCAACTGAAACGGTGTCATTTGATATTAGAGTAGGAGAAGGATATGGACAAACTACATCAAATAATGATAAACCAGATGACAGTGGTTGTCTCATTGCAACTGCAGCATATGGAACTGAACTAGCACCACAAGTACAACTACTTAGAGAAATTAGAGATAACACTCTATTCAGTACAAGTTCTGGTACTGCAT